>LQAJ01000049.1_pt1 | contig 112960 bp, 105 predicted proteins | sample 1535811 | NCBI WGS metagenome assembly LQAJ01 (sample SAMN04331587, study PRJNA305678) | bioreactor metagenome | isolation source: bioreactor_6 inoculated with Wadden Sea sediment 2nd replicate of a... | place: Germany: Wadden Sea, Janssand Flat | reverse complement strand
ATACGATATGGTTTCCCATGAAAACAGAAAAATGCCCGCCTGATGACAGGCGGGCAGCTAAGATGACTATCTTGATGAATCAGCCGAGGGCTGCTCTGATCTGCTGTGCGATCTCCTCAGCCCTTCCGGGGGCATTCCCGACGTAGACCGAGGCATCAAGCAGGGCGATCGCCTCATCGGCAGAGATCACGGCAGTGACCCTCGGGTCACTTGTGAGCGTCTGTCCGAGTTTCGGTTCTCTTCCGCTCTGCAGCTCATCCCAGGCGATCAGGGAGTGCTCTCTGATCACTTCATGCATCTCCTGCCTGTCGGCACCCCGTCGTCCGAGTTCCATCAGCAGTCGTTCTGTAGCAGCGAAGACCCCGTAGGTCCTCAGATTACGCTCGATGGCGACGGTCCTGAACTGCAGGCCTGATACGATATGGATCGCGGTCTTGAGGATCTCATCAAGACTGAGGAAGGCAGCGGGAAAGACTTCCCGCCGGTTCGCTGAGTCATCAAGGGTCCTCTCAAGCAGGGTATGGGCGGCATTATGCCACAGGGTGTTGGGCAGGTGTGCCAGAAACCGTGCGAGGGAGTCTATCTTCTCTGACCTGATCGGGTTCCTCTTGAACGGCATGGCCGAGGATCCGACCTGTTTGCTCCCGAACGGTTCTGCCCACTCTCCCATGGGTGGAGACTGCAGGATCCGCAGATCGAAAGCCATCTTGTAGAGGGATCCCCCCAGTCCTGCAAGGGCATTGCCGATCAGCCAGTCCTGTTTCCTGGGATAGACCTGGGTAGCTGCGGTGAAGGCTTCGATACCCAGTTCTTCCATCACCAGAGATTCCAGTTCCCGTGCACTCATACCGGTGCCTGTGAGCAGCTCGGTATAGGAGGCACTCGTGCCTACGGCCCCTTTGAGTCCCTTTCCCCTGATGTTCTTTCTCACCCGCAGGAGTTCTTGAAGATCCATCAGGATGTCCTGGCCGTACTGAGCGAGGCGGTAGCCGATGGTCGTCGGTTCAGCCGGCTGGATATGGGTGAAGGCCATGCAGGGGGTATCTTTCTGGGCGATGATCAGATCAGCGATGAGCTGCAGCAGGGTTCGTGTCTGAGCGATGATCAGATTCATCGATTCGATCAGTCTGATCGCGTCCATATTATCGAGGGCATCCATACTCGTTGCACCGAGGTGGATCACACTCCCTCCGATGGGGCACTGCTGTGCATAGGTCTTGATCTCAGCCATGAGGTCATGATGGATCTCCGCTTCGATCTCAGAGGCCCGTGCGATGTCTATATTGGTACGCTGGGACTCGAGATCTTCGACCTGTTCAGCAGTGACGATCCCTGCCTGCATCTCAGCCCGTGCCAGAGCGACCCAGAAGGACCGCAGGACGGTCCTCTTGTGGGTCTCTGACCAGAGCCTTCGCATCTGCTCAGTACCGTACCGCCAGGTGAAGGGAGAGATGAAACTCTCATGTCCGAAAGTCTGTTCTTCCATGAGTCTCTCCTAGTCGATCACGATGATCTGATCACGCTCGGGACCTACGGAGACGAACTTGATGGGGGCCCCTGTGAGCTCTTCGATCCTTCGCAGGTAGCGTTTTGCCTGTTCGGGCAGATCATCCCAGGATCTAATCGCGGTGGTGTCGCTCTTCCAGCCTTCCCACTCTTCATAGATCGGTGTTGCGATCTCCTGTAGTGCTGTCTCAGGTACATAATCGATGATCTCGCCGTTTACATCGTAGCCGGTACAGATCTTCAGCGTATCGAAGTGGTCAAGGACATCGAGTTTGGTGACAGCGATATGGGTGAAGCCGTTGATCCAGCAGGAGTAGGCTGCTGCGACACCGTCGAACCAGCCGCAGCGTCTCGGTCTGCCGGTCGTGGCCCCGAACTCGCCACCGATCGAACGAAGTTTTTCTCCATCATCATCGAACAGCTCCACGGTGAACGGTCCGCCGCCGACTGATGTCGAGTAGGCCTTTACCACTCCGTAGATCGAATCGATCCTTCTCGGTGAGATCCCTGCTCCGGAACAGACTCCTCCGGCTGTGGGGTTCGAGGAGGTGGTGTAGGGGTAGATGCCCCAGTCAAGGTCTCTCATGATGCCCAGCTGTCCTTCGAACAGGACGTTCTTTCCGCCAATGACCGCATCTCTGAGGACCGGGACAGAGTCGATGATCCGTGAACCGAACTTCTCTTTCCAGCTGGCACAGAGTTCCATCATCTGATCGACGGTGATCTCTTCGATCCCGAAGTAGGCAAGTTCCCGGTTCTTCCTCGGCATGAGCATCTCCAGACGGGTCCGAAGCCGCTCGGGATCGAGGATGTCGACAGCACGGATACCGACTCGTGACGCCTTGTCAGCATAGACAGGTCCGATCCCGCGTTTGGTGGTCCCGACTTCCCAGCCCTTCTTCTTGCTCGCCTCTTCAGCACCATCTAACATGCAGTGAAACGGCATGATCAGGTGAGCCCGCTTGTCCACGAACAGGTTGTCAGTAGCGACACCTGCAGCTTCTACCGATCTGAGTTCTTCTTCCATGGTGTCGAAGTTGACGACCGTCCCGGCTCCGACCAGACAGATGGTCCTGGGATTGAAGATCCCCGACGGGAGGATATGGAGAGCGAACTTCCCATATTCGTTGATGACCGTATGTCCGGCATTATCACCGCCCTGGTACCGGATGACCATATCGCAGTCCTGTGCCAGGTAATCGACCACACGTCCTTTTCCTTCATCGCCCCATTGTGCTCCAACAATTGCATCTACACTCATGCGTTATGCTCCTTCATCGATTTTTCGCATTGATCATGATCTTCGATATCCTCGGCATCCCAAGGGTATTTGATCCATCTGTCATCTATCTCTTTCGCAGGGAAGTAGCGTTTGATCTCAGGGGGGAACTCTGCATCTTTCTTCTTCTTCTTGTTGTGGATCACCAGGACAGCGATCTCTTCGGGTTCATGTCGCAGCAGTTCTTTGACACAGTAACTCAACGTCGCTCTGGTATCATCGACCTCATCGATCAGCAGGATCTTCTTCCCGGTCAGCTTCTGTTCCACTTCGTCGATCCACTGGATCTTCTGCGGGGATTCCAGATGTCGATTGTCAACACCATAGTACGAGATACCCACAGCGAAGATGGGACGGTTGATGAACGTCTTCATGATCCTGGCAGGGATGAACCCACCGGAACCGATGGCGACGATCAGATCCGGATCGAACCCTGATTCCAGGACCTTCTCCGACAGCCGTTTGACTGCGTTGTGGATCGTGTTATAGGTGACATAGTATTTTTCGTCAGACATCGTATCCTCCATGAATAGATTCTATAGGATCAGAGACACAGCGAAAGAAGGTCCCTTGCGGGTCTTCTTCCTGATGAGTCAGCATCGCTGTGTTCTGTCGTGTACCATGTGAATGTTCTGATTACCCTACGGGTCTCATCTCTGCGATATACGGAAGGGTCCTATACTGTTCGGCATAGTCCAATCCATAGCCTACTACCCAGACATCAGGGATATCGAATCCCATGTAGTCGAGCGTTATATCGACTACCCGTCGATCCTGCTTGTTCAGCAGTGCGATGGTCTTGAGAGAGGCAGGTTTTCGTGTTTCGAAGTTCCGTTTCAGGTAGTCGAGGGTGTATCCGCTGTCGAGGATATCCTCGACGATCAGGACATGCTTGTCAGCCAGATTCTCACGGACATCCATGATCAGCCGTACATTACCGGTCGCTTTGGCTGTGGAACCATAGCTTGAGAGTGCGATGAAATCTACGGAGTGGTTCACTTCAAGGGCTCTGCACAGGTCTGCAGCAAAGATGAACGATCCTTTGAGCACCCCTACAACGACGATCTTATCAACATCCGCATAGTCCCGGTTGATCTGGCGGGCCAGTTCCGAGACCCTTCTCTGTATCGTATCAGCATCGATCAATACACGGATCAGGTCTTCTTTCAAAGGAGGAATCGTTAATGATGACATGTGCCTTCCTTGTAAGTGGTATCTCTTTCTTTATATGATAATCACCGGTATTGTCAAGGTGTGAAAATGCTGTGGGACTATAGTATCTGCTTTTCCCGGGAGCAGGAACTGCAGCTTCATGAGCTCCCATGACTGGTCATTCGCCTGTTCAGGAGGTATAATAGGACTGCTTTCAGGGTGATCGTGAGTGAAGGATCTGATCCTGAGAGCCAAGGAGAGAGCATATGAGCGGCACGTTGACGACCCTGATCGAGAATACCAGCATATCGGCATCCCTGATGGCTGAACATGGACTGTCGATGCACATAGAGACCGGAGAGCATACCATCCTCTTCGATACCGGACAGTCCGATAAGCTGTTGGAAAATGCCCGAGTGCTCGGGGTCGATCTGGATGCTATCGATGTCGTGGTGATCAGTCATGGTCATTATGATCATGCGGGGGGAGTCCCTGCACTGCTGGAACATACCAGTCCCAAGCGTCTGGTGACCGGTCACGGGTTCTTCACCCCGAAATATGCTGATGATGCCAGAGGGCTGCGGTATAACGGGGTCTCCTTCAGCAGGCAGGATCTCATCGATCACCGATGGACTCATGAGTATGTTGGGGCGGTCCCGTATCCCCTCTTCTCTCCCGAGGATGGGATCTATCTGGTCTCCGACTTTCCCCGAGAGGACCGCTTCGAGCGTATACCGGAGGTCTTCCTTCAGAAGGATCCCTCCGGTGAGATGGTCCCGGACCTGTTCACCGATGAGGTCCTGCTGGTCATCGAGAGTCCCAAGGGCCTGCTGGTCTTCGTCGGCTGCTCCCATCCGGGCATCATCAATATGATCGAAGAGGTGAAGAGGCTCTTCAAGGCTCCGATCTACGGTCTGTTCGGGGGGACCCATCTCAATGGTGCCTCCGATGAACGCATCGATCATGCAGCTGAGTTCTTCGCAGCAGAGCAGATCGAACTGCTCGGTGTGTCCCACTGCACCGGGGAGCATGCCCGTCAGCGCATGGCAGCTGATGGGCTGCAGGTGTTCGCCAATCATGCAGGGACGATCACCAGGTGGTGATCGCCCGATCATCTCTCATCAGCAGTGGTTGATCCTCGAGGCTGAGGCATCGGGGGTCCCGCTACCGGTACTGCAGTCAGGAATAATAAAACTTGACAGGTGAATATATCTGTTTTACTCTTACTTGTCTGATAAGAAGACAACATACGACCTGACAAGATTGGCTTCTTACCAAACAGGGGAGGTCTCATGTCACTGCAAGTCACTACCTTGATAGAAAATACGATTGGAGAACACCTTGGCCTTGCCAGCGAGCATGGCATTGCATTCTATATCGAACGTGATGGTATGAAGATGCTGTTTGATACCGGTCAATCAGATTCGTTCCTGAATAACGCGAAGTTTCTGCAGATCGACCTGTCCGATGTCAGGCATGTGGTTCTCAGTCATGGTCATTATGATCACTCCGGGGGATTCTCCGCGTTGGCAGAAGTGATTACAGGATTTGATCTGTGGATCGGAGAAGGATTCTTCGTACCGAAGTATGGGACTGTTAACGGTTCCTATGAATTTCTTGGGAATGACTTCGATGAATCCTTTCTGCATCAGCATGCAATATCCTTCAAGAACGTGAGCCAGGCTGTGACGGAGATCGAACCTGGGGTGTATATAATCACCCGGTTCCCGCGTATTCACCCGGAAGAGGTGGTCAATCCACGATTCGTCCTGAAGACTCCCGATGGTTCATCCCTGATGATTTCTCCGATGAAGTGCTTGTCGCTCTGGATACCCCGAAGGGCCTGGTAGTCCTGCTCGGGTGTTCGCACCCCGGGATGCGGAATATGCTCGATGCAGTGAAACACCAGCTCGGACGTCCGATCCATGCGGTGCTCGGGGGTACGCATCTTGTCGAAGCGCAGGGTATATGTCTTCAGAAATCGATAAAATATCTGGAACACGGTGATATTGAGATCGTAGGAGTCTCTCACTGCACCGGAACAAAGGCTATGACCCATATCAGTGAGACGAACAGTCGGTATTTTCATAACAGGACTGGGACCTCACTGTTTGTGGAGTGATGTATCATAATCGAATGGCTGATCCGTATGGGTCAGAACAGACTAGGAGGTTTGTGTATGTTTACGAAGAAGAGGATCCTGTTTTCTGTTATCGTCCTTCTTGCGGCAAGTCTGCTGCTTATCTCTTGCCAACCCAAATCGGTAGAGACTTCGAGTGGGACAGCTGCTCCTGCTGAAGTGGTAAAACCCATCATCTGGAAATCCTCAGGTCATGGACCTGCAACGGATCCTTCACAGATCTTTCATGATCGATGCTGTGAAGCCATAACGCTTGCAAGTGGCGGAAGACTGGTAGTCAAGCCCTTTGTGGGTGGCTCGATAGTCCCTGCCTACAAAGAAGTGGATGCGATCAATGAAGGTGTACTCCAGATGGGCTACACCTGCCCGATGTACAATCTTGACAAGTGGCCGGCTGCCGGACTGATCAGTTCGAGACCTGCAGGACTCCCTGGAGAAGCCTTGAGCTCATGGTTCAACTATGGCGGTGGAGCTGATCTCATGAACAAGATGATGGGCAGCTATAATGTGATGACGTTCCCCGGTGCTCTATCTCCTCTGCCCGAAGAGGTCTTCTTCCATTCAAAAGTCAAGATCGAGACCCTTGAGGACATAGAGGGGCTGAAAGCTCGTTGTATGGGAGATGGTGGGGAGATCCTGAAACGAATGGGAGCTGCTACGGTCATAATCCCGGGAGGCGAGGTATATGAAGCCATGCAGCGTGGTACCATCGATGCTTTCGAGTATTCCACGATCGCGACCAACTGGGATATGCACTTCAATGAGGTAGCACCCTACATGTATCTCTCCCCATCGAGGGCTCCAAGTGATCCCCAGGTGTTCTTCGTCAACAAAGAGGCCTTTGAGGCATTACCAGCGGATCTTCAGGAGATCGTACAGGCGCAGATCGCTAAATGGACACAGGCTCAACATGAATATCTTGTCTATAAATCTGTGGCTGCGATCGAGGAGTTCAAACAAGCCGGTGTGGAGATCTTCAAGGTCTCTTCTGAGATAGAGGATGCCCTCTATCAGGCCGCCGATGAGTTCTATGCAGAGAAATCAGCAAAAGAGTCACCGATCTTCGGAGAGATCTATAATTCGATGAAGACATATGGTGAAGCCTACGCTGCGATGCGCTAGAACGTACCATCCCTAGAAATCAGCTGTGAGGAGCTACTGTATGACCATGATCAAGAGAATATTACAGGTAATAGATGCTATGAGTGAGATGGCCGGTTCGGTGGGGAAGTGGTTTGCAGTTCTCCTTGTGCTGGTTGGGACTTTTGATGCTGTTTCAAGACATTTTTTCAATGCTCCTACCATCTGGGCGTATGATACGCTCTGTATGGCAGGAGGGATCATCTATCTGCTGGGTGCCTCGTATGATTACAAACATGATGCACACACCAGAGTCGATATCATCTACGGCTCTCTTTCAAAGAAATCACAGGCGATATTGAATATCATCTGTTCTCTCACGTTGTTCTTCCCTCTGATGATCATCATGCTGAAACTGGCGATCGATTGGTCGATCAAAGCATGGGTCGGACACGAAGTGATGTTCACCAGTTTCTGGTATCCACCGGCTGCCCCGTATCGGACTCTCTTTGCGCTGGGTCTCCTGCTCATGATCCTGCAAGCGTTAGCTCAATTGGTAAGAGAGATCTATTTTGTTGCAAAAGGAGAGAACCTTGATTGAATTAAGCGCTGAACTTATAACATTTCTTATGCTGGGCGGGGTGTTCGTTCTTGTCCTTACAGGGTTTCCGATCGCCTTTGTCATCGGGAGCGTCGCTTTCCTCGTCGGGACGTTGGTGTTCGGCCCGACCACTGCATTTCATATCATGTACAGCAGGTTCTATGACCTTTCACTGAATTATCCCTATCTTGCTGTACCGTTATTCACCTTCATGGGAGTGATCCTTCAGCATTCGGGTATCACGAAAGACCTGTATGAGAGTCTGTACGAGTCGTTAGGGAATCTCAAAGGCGGGCTTGCCGTAGTCACGGTAGTCTTTGGTACGATCCTGGCAGCCTGTCTTGGTGTCATCGCCGCCTCGGTCACCATCCTGACACTGATCGCCCTGGGTCCGATGATATCCCGCGGGTATGATAAATCACTTGCTGCAGGAACGATCGTAGCCTCTGGTACGCTCGGGATACTCATCCCTCCGAGTATCATGCTAGTCGTCTATGCTCCTCAGGCCGGACTGTCTATCGGGCAGATGTTCATGGGAGCGGTGTTTCCGGGTCTGATCCTCTCCGGTCTCTACATACTCTATATCGTCATCAGGTGCAAGCTCGATCCGGAATCAGGACCCTCGATAGAGGAGAACCTGCAGACGCCCTTTACCTTTGCCAAGATGGTACGTCTGATGAAATCGATGCTGCCCCCGGTCCTGTTGATCGTTGCAGTACTCGGGACCATCTTCTCAGGGGTCGCTCCACCTACCGAGGCTGCTGCCGTTGGGTCCTTGGCTGCCATTCTCCTGGCTATAGCGTATAGGAAGTTCAGTATGGAACTGATCAGACATGCAGCGCTTGAGACGTTGAAAGTCAGTGCCTTCGTGGTGATGATCGCTGCGCTCTGTTATGCATTCGTCGGTATCTTCATGAGTGCAGGCTCTGGTGATGTGGTGACACACCTGATACTCTCGATCCCCGGAGGCAAATGGGCTTCCTTTGCCGTGATCATGCTGGTCGTGTTCATGCTGGGAATGTTCATCGAATGGATCGGTATCGTCTTTATCATCGTACCCATCTTCTCCCCCATTCTGGTCGCCCTCGGGTTCAATCCACTGTGGGCCGGCTTGATGATCTGTATCAATCTGCAGATGGCGTTTCAGACTCCACCGATGGCTATGTCGATATTCGTCCTGAAAGGCACCGCGGACCCTGCTCTGGGTCTTACCATGAGCGATATCATCCGGGGTGTCATACCCTTCATCGCGATCATCATGTTCACGCTGGTTCTCTGCATGATCTTTCCGGGTATCATCACCTGGCTGCCAGAGACGCTGCTCGGTGCGGTTCATTGATCATCTCGTAAGAGTTCGTGAAGTGTCAGTGGCTACACTGCTTATATCAAGCTGCTGCCGGATGGTAAGGATCTGGCAGCAGCGGGGTATCAACCGTCTCCTTCTGTCTACAGGCCAGTTGTCATACAAGCGGTCTGTATGGTACCATACCATATGAAACTAATAAAGAAAGAGCGTCTGTCACAGATGGTGACAGATGCTATCAAAGATATCATCATCGAGGAGAATCTGAAACCAGGTGATAAACTCTATAGTGAACATCAACTCACACAAAAACTCGAGGTCAGCAGATCTTCGATCCGTGAAGCGATACGCATCCTGGAAGTAACCGGCTATGTGAAGGCAGAGCAGGGTAAAGGGATATTCATCACCGACCATGAAGAGGGACAGCACACCGTAAAGCAATGGGTCGTGGATAATGATGATCTCTTACGTGAACATTTCGAGATTCGTCTGCTCATGGAACCGCATGCTGCTCGTATGGCTGCAGAGAAGGCGACCTGTAAAGATCTCGAGGGTCTTGAACAGGTGTATGCTGAGTTCTGTACGTTCCTGGAGCAGGGTAAGATATCGAAAGCGATCAGTTGTGACAGCGAGTTCCATCTCCTTGTCGCAAAGATGACGAGGAACAGGACGCTGAGTGTGCTCATGAAGACTATGGCCCAATCATTGAATGAGGGATGGATAGCAAGTCTGAACACACCCGGAAGGCTTGAGCGAACGGTAGAAGAGCATCTGCTGCTGCTGCAGGCCATAAAAGACCATGAGCCTGAGAAGGCGGCTCAAGCTATGACTGCACATCTGCAGAATGCACTGAATGATATTCAACAGTATACACATCAGTGGTGACCTCAGGACCGTCTGGACGATGAAGATCCCATGATACGACGCCGATGGTTCACAGGCATCAGGGTATGCAGGCGATCGCCGATCATGCCGAGACAGCCTTCTCGGCGGTGTGATGCACTATCTGCTGCCTGATGGTGAAGATCGCTTGTCTTACAAGTTGTGGATGTGATACTATGGAGCATGGAATCATTAAAGAAAGAGCGGCTCTCGCAGCAGGTGACCGAAGCCATCAAAAAGATCATCATCACCGAAGGGCTCAGACCCGGAGATAAACTCTACAGTGAACACCAACTGACACAGAAACTCGAAGTCAGCAGATCTTCCATCCGCGAGGCGATCCGTATGCTGGAAGTGACCGGCTATGTGAAGGCACAGCAGGGCAGGGGTGTCTTCATCACTGATCATGAAGAGGGTCAGGATGCGATGAAGCAGTGGGTCGTCGACAATACGGAACTCCTTCGCGAGCACTTCGAGATCCGTCTGCTCATGGAGCCGCATGCGGCACGATTAGCTGCCCTGAAGGCTACCGATAAGGATATCGAGAGTCTTGAACAGACCTATCAGGAGTTCTGTACCTTTCTTGGGCACGGAGAGATCCCCAAGGCGATCTCCTGCGACAGTGAGTTCCATCTCATCGTTGCCAGGATGACCAGGAACAGGACATTGAGTGTTCTGATGAAGACCATGGCACAATCGCTCAATGAGGGGTGGATCGCCAGTCTCAACACACCCGGAAGACTCGAGCGGACTGTCGTAGAACATCAGAAGCTACTGCAGGCCATCAGGGGACACCACTGTGATGCTGCTGCCCAGGCCATGACCGAACACCTTACCAATGCATTGAGTGATATTCAGGATTATACCGGGACATTATAGGCAAGGATGCCCGAGACGGGCATCCTGAGCGGTACGGCAGCCCTGTCATACGATCTATAAAAAAATATTGACAACTGCGTACATCTGGTTTATCATCATTACTTGTCAGACAACTGTTAACTGATAAGTACTGATATAGATGAGGAGTACCAGAGATGGGAGTTCAGATCACTACCCTGATAGAGAATTCACTTGGGGAACATACCGGGCTTGAGACAGAGCACGGTATCTCGTTTCTTATCGAGACCGAAGCAGCGAGTATCCTGTTCGATACAGGACAGAGCGGGGCCTTCATCCGAAACGCAGAGAGACTGCAGAAGGATCTCAGCAGCGTCACTCAGGTAGTCCTGAGTCATGGACACTATGATCATACCGGAGGTCTGCGAGCCTTCGCAGCACAACCGTATGCACAGGAGTGTACGGTATGGGTAGGGGACGGGTTCTTCGAGAAGAAGTACGGCAAGTTCGGCCCCTCCTACCAGTTCCTCGGCAATGATTTCGATCAGCTGTTCCTGCAGCAGCAGGGAATGACCTGCGCTACCGTGACAGAGAACAAGGTAGAGATTTCCCCAGGTGTATGGGTGGTGACACAGTTCTCCAGGTCCTATGCACAGGAGCAGGATAATCCGAGATTCGTCCTCATCGACGAAGAGACCGGGACTGAGACCGTAGATGATTTTCATGATGAGGTGTTGGTGGTCGTAGAGACAGGAAAAGGGTTGGTGGTCCTTGTCGGCTGTTCCCACCCGGGTATCCTGAACATGATCCAGACTGTGGGGCAGTTGTTCACCGAGCAGATCTATCTGCTCCTTGGTGGGACGCACCTGGTAGAAGCTGATGATGCGAGGATAGACCGTGCCATCGACACCTGTATCGATACGCATATCTCACAGCTGGGAATATCGCACTGCACCGGAGAGCGGGCAGTGGCGAAGATGGAGAAGACCTCTGAGAACTTTTTCAGGAACTGTACGGGAACTTCACTCCGTATAGGGTGATTGAATATATGTAATGCGAACATCTAGGAGGATGGTATATGACTGGATGGTATCTGTTTCTTGTAATCTTTATAGCTATCGTGGGTATGATAGTATTGATATCCAAATTCAAATGGCACCCGTTCATCGTGCTGCTGCTCTCAGCGTACTTTGTGGGTCTGCTCGGAGGACTTCCTGTTGATTCTCTGGTAACAACGATCACCGCCGGTTTCGGGGGGATCCTCGGAAGTATCGGGATCGTCATCATCGCCGGTACGATCATTGGTACCATCCTGGAGAAGACAGGTGCGGCGCTGACTATGGCCAACACGATCTTGAACATCGTCGGGAAGAAGCGTGCTCCGCTGACCATGAGTCTCACCGGAGCTGTGGTCAGTATCCCGGTATTCTGTGACTCGGGATTCGTCATTCTCTCCCCGATCAACAGAGCTCTTGCTGAGAAGTCAGGGATCTCTCTGGCTGTGATGGCGACCTGTCTCAGTTCAGGACTCTATGCGACCCATTGTCTCGTCCCCCGACACCCGGTCCCATCATCATGGCAGGGACGCTCAATGCCGATCTTGGTCTGGTGATCCTCGTAGGTTTTGCCGTCTCGATCCCTGTGATGCTCATCGGGTATCTCTATGCGATCAAGATCTCCAGCAAGTTCGACATCCCTGCCAACCCTGAAGTATCTCTGGAACAGCTGGTAGAGAAGTACGGGAAGCTTCCCAGTACGCTCAAATCCTTTGCGCCGATTCTCTTCCCCATCGTACTCATAGCACTGAAATCGATCGCAGATTTCCCATCTGCACCCTTCGGGGACGGAGCGGTGAAGGCCTTCTTCAGCTTCATCGGTAACCCTGTCACAGCCCTTATCTTTGGTGTGGGACTTGCCGTGACGATCATCCCGAAGAGCGAGCCCAAAGGTACGTCGTTCTCCTGGATCAGTGCAGGTATCAGCAGCTCTGCAGGTATCCTGGCGATCACCGGAGCCGGTGGTGCCTTCGGACAGGTCCTGAGGACACTTCCTCTTGCAGATGCGCTCTCTGGTTCCCTTGTCCAGATGAACGCCGGACTGCTGATCCCCTTCATCATCGCCGCTCTGCTCAAGACAGCGATGGGTGCCTCGACGGTGGCCATGATCGTGACTTCTGCTATGATCGCACCGCTGATGGCTGACATGGGAATGACCTCTGAGATAGCCAAGGTACTCACCGTCCTCGCCATCGGCGCAGGATCGATGACCGTATCGCATGCCAACGACAGCTACTTCTGGGTCGTCTCACAATTCTCTGATATGGATACGGCTACTGCATATAAGACACAGACCGGAGTGACCCTGGTTCAGGGCGTGTTCACCATCATGATCCTTCTGGTTCTTGGAGCCTTGTTCATCTGATGACTGTGCTGATATAGTGATCAGCATACAGATCCTTTTGGTAGTGATACCGGTAGCTGAACCCTATCGGTATCGGTATCAGGTCTTTGCTGCAGGGAGGGACGTATATGAGGCTGCTTGACAGCTACTATCAGAGAAGAGCACTCAACGCCATGGTAGAAGAGAAGTGGGAAGAGGCTGAACGTTTTTGAAGAGACAGATGAACGGCAAACCGCCGATGATGGGCCTGACCTACAACCTTGGCCTCTGCCTTCTGGCGCAGCAGCGGTATGAAGAGGCTGAGCAGCTGTTCCTCGCAAGCATCGAACGGTACGGGGAGAGTCTGCGACTATGCAGGATCCTTGGTGATCTGTACTATCTGTGGGGAAGGCGGGAAGAGGCTAACAGGTGGTATGAAGCTGCCTTCGCCGATGATCCGGCTGACCCGGAGAGGCAGCTGATCGCCGAACGGATCAGGCTCACCGGAGAACAGGAATGTTTTGATCGGGTCCTTGAGTCCGTAGAGCTGGTGATACGGGCACGGGAGTGCTTCAAAGAGACCCGGAGCAGGCACTGGAACTCTACCAGAAAGCAGCTGATTATGATCCTACCAACATAGAAGCCTCAATAACATCGGGAGCCTCTACTTCGATCATAAACAGGATCCCCGAACAGCAGCGACCTATTTCATCAAGGTCCTGAGACTCGCCCATCATCAGGGTGCGGTCAAGAACCTCGAGAAGGCCGAGAAAGCTGCTGCAAAAGAGGCAAAGAGGAGAAATACATGAGATGCATCATAGCTACGGATTCGTTCAAGGGGAGCAACACTGCCGAACGGGTGTGTGAAGCCATTCAGGAAGGCATGGTGAAGATCTTTCCCGAAGCGGAGTATGTGATCGTACCCATCGCCGATGGAGGAGAGGGTACTACCGATGCGGTACTCAAAGTCACCGAGGGGGAGAAGAGGACCATCACGGTGACCGGGCCATTGGGTGAACCGGTAGAAGCCTCCTTCGGGCTGCTGCCCGGCGGCAGAGCCGTGATCGAGATGGCAGAGGCCTCAGGTCTGCCTCTGGTCCCGGAGGATCAGCGTGATCCTCTGAAGACCACCACCTACGGGACTGGAGAGCTGATCAAAGCTGCCCTCGAAGCAGGCTGTGAAGAGATCCTCATCGGTATCGGCGGCAGTGCGACCAATGACTGCGGTATCGGGATGGCACAGGCTCTGGGAGTCTCATTCCTTGATGCAGCAGGTAAGGAAGTCGGCTTCGGCGGTGCCGAAGCTGCACGAATCGCACGGATCGACATCAGCAAGCTGGATCCGAGGATCGCAGCGACCAGGATCCTGGTCGCCTGTGATGTGACCAATCCGCTGTGCGGACCGAAGGGAGCATCAGCGACCTATGGTCCGCAGAAAGGTGCTGACCGGCAGATGGTCGAACAGCTTGATGCGGCACTTGCTCACTGTGCACAGGTCATAGAACAGGATCTACAGGTCTCGATCGCCGATATCCCGGGAAGCGGGGCTGCCGGCGGTCTGGGCGGGGGACTGGTGGGATTCCTCGGGGGAGAACTCCAGCCGGGGATCGATGCGGTCCTCTCGATCGTACAGTTCGACACCCTCGTGAAAGATGCCGATCTGGTCATCACCGGTGAAGGCAAGCTCGATCATCAGACAGTCTACGGCAAGGTGCCCGCAGGGGTCGCACAGTGGACGAAACGGGTGAAGGACATCCCGGTGATCGCCATCGTCGGAGACATCGGCGAAGGGTTCGAAGCGGTGTATGATATCGGTATCGATGTGGTGATCAGTACGGTGAACAAGGCGATGAGCCTTGCCGAAGCGATGGACCGAAGCAGGGAACTGCTCGTCGAGGGCGGAGAGCGCGTAGCCAGACTTCTGAGGGTCGGAACCTCCCTGCAGTAGGGATACCGGTTCGCTGCAGTGATACCAGGAGGGCTTCGATCATCATCGAAGCCCTCCTGTCCTTAGTGTCTCTTTCTTCTGCGGTTCAGCTCTTCTGCTCCCTCTGACGCTACTTGAGTGCCCGGGTCAGCTGGAAGATGTTCAGCAGCTGGTCCCACCATGACTGGGCACCGTTGAAGTGACCGATGCCCCGTATCTTCTTGATACGATAGCGTACCAGACGGTCTGCAGGCTTGCTGCAGAGGATGTCGAGATCGCGTGTGATGATCTTCTTGATATGGGAAGCGACCAGCTGAGGGTCCTTGTGGGCTCCGCCGACCGGTTCCGGGATGATGTCGTGGATGATCCCGAACTCCTTGAGATCCTCTGCGGTGATCTTCATGGTATTGGCGGCCTCTTCAGCCTTGCTCGAGTCGCGAAGCAGGATGGATGCGAACCCTTCCGGTGATATCACCGAATAGACGGCATTCTCGAGCATGTAGAGCTTGTCACCGACACCGATACCGAGGGCTCCACCGCTCCCACCCTCTCCGATGATGAAGCAGAGTACCGGTACCTTCAGTACCGAGAACTCCTTGAGGTTACGGGCTATGGCTTCGCCGATACCCCGCTCCTCGGAGGCAAGGCCGGGATAAGCCCCTGAGGTATCGATGAAGGAGACTACCGGGCGGTTGAACTTCTCTGCCTGCTGTACCAGACGGAGGGCCTTCCTATACCCCTCGGGGTGTCCCATCCCGTGGTTGCGGGCGATGTTCTCTTTGAGGTTCGACCCCTTCTGATTCCCGATGAAGGTGATCGCCCGTCCGTCGATGGTCCCGATCCCCCCGATGAGTGCAGTGTCATCCCCATAGCACCTGTCACCATGGAGCTCCATGAAGTCATCACACATCATGTTGATATACTCCAAGGATCCAGGTCTCTGGACATGCCGTGCCAGGCAAACCTTATCCCAGGGACTGCAGGCGGTGGTCTCCCGGTTCTTCAGGACCGGTACCATCTTTGCCTTGAGGGTAGAGAGATCTGATCCGAGATCCATCTGCTGCTGCTGGGCGAGCTGCTCGAGCTCACCGAAGAGCTTGTCTATCTGGTCCTTCTGCGGATTCTTGTCTTGTTCATTCATACTGTTCACCTGCCTCTCTTTGCGTGAGCACTCAACAGGAACGAGAGCGTCCTGCGCAACTCCTTTCTGTGCACGATGGCATCTACGAACCCTCTCTTCTGCTGAAACTCAGCTGTCTGAAAGTCTTTGGGAAGCTGTTGTCCGATCGTCCCCTCGATGACTCTCGGGCCTGCGAACCCGATCAGAGCTCGTGGTTCTGCGATGATCACATCCCCGAGCATGGCAAACGATGCGGTGACCCCGCCGGTGGTCGGATGGGTCAGGACGATGAACAGCGGGGTCGCTGTAGCTTCCAGCAGTGCTGCTGCACTGGCTGTCTTCGCCATCTGCATCAGCGAGAAGATCCCCTCCTGCATGCGTGCGCCGCCGGAGGCGGTGAAGAGGATCACCGGGGTGTTGGTGTCAGCGCCCTGCAGCAGGGCCTGGGTGATCTTCTCCCCCACGACAGACCCCATGCTCCCTCCCATGAACTGGAAGGACATGATGCCCATCACCGTCTCCTGCCCATCAATGGTGCAGGTCCCGACGACTACGGCATCCTTGAGGTCCGAGTCCCGCTGATTCTGGGACACTTTGGCCTCATACCCTTTCAGGGCGATGGGGTTGCGTGAGGTGAGATCAGCTGCGAACTCCTCGAAGGTGTTCTGGTCAGCGATCTGTGCGATCCGTTCAGCCGGGGTGAGTTTGAAGTGATAGCCGCACTCCGGACAGACATACAGCTCGTCTTCCAACCGTTTGCGATGGATGGACGAGGAGCATGAAGGACAGGTGACTATCTTCTTGGTGTCAACATCATCGAATGATGCGTAGTGTTCTTTTTTAGAATCTCTCATTTGTTACTCCTGAAAGATACGCGAATAGATATCGGTACCGTAGGTCCCGGAGTTGAAGATCTTCGAGGTAAGGATCGTAAGCTGTTCGTCCTTGTTGGTGGTGATCCCTCTGATCTCCAGCTCCTGCAGTGCTCTGAGCATGGTCTTGATGCCTGAGGCCCGATCATCGGTGTGTACGATGATCTTTGCCGCAAGCGGGTCATAGTACGGGCTGACCGACCCTTCGGTATACAGGTGGGTGTCTACCCGCACCGCAGGACCCAGCGGCGGGATGAACAGCGAGATCTTCCCCGGTGTCCGTGCGTTGATCCGGCACTCCAGGGCGTAGCCGCTGATGTGCAGCTGCTTCTGGGTATACCCGAGATGTTCTCCTGCTGCGATACGGATCTGTTCCTTGATGATATCGATACCGGAGACCGCTTCGGAGACAGGATGTTCCACCTGGACCCGGGCATTGACTTCCATGAAGTAGTGCTTTCCCTCATAGACGAGGAACTCGACCGTCCCCGCTCCACTGTAGTGCAGCCTCTTGAAGAGTTTTACCGCATCCTTGCACATTCGTTCGCGCTGTGCGGTGTTGAGCGCACTCGAAGGACTCTCTTCGATCAGTTTCTGATGGTTCTTCTGCACGGAGCAGTCACGTTCCCCCAGATGTACCACAGCACCCTTCCCATCGGAGAGCAATTGTACTTCCACATGTCTGGGATCCCTCAGGTATTTCTCCATGTAGATGGTCCCGTTGGAGAAGAAGGAGAGTGCCTCATGGGATGCGATGGTGAAGGCCTCCTCCATCTCCTCTTCCCGTTCGACGATCCTCATTCCCCTGCCGCCGCCGCCTGCTGCAGCCTTGATGATCACTGGATACCCGATCTCCGAGGCGATCCTGCGAGCTTCTTGCGGAGACTCGACCGGTCCGGGGCTGCCGGGGGTGAAGGGGATGCCGGCCTCTTTGACGGTCTTGCGTGCCTCCACCTTATCTCCTACCAGTCTGATGGTAGCTGCATCGGGACCGATGAAGATCAGCCCCGCCTGTGTGACATCCTCAGCGAACTGAGCATTCTCTGAGAGGAAGCCCACCCCCGGATGGATAGCATCACAGCCGCTTCCGCAGGCTGCAGCGATGATGTTCTGGGTATTGAGATAACTGTCAGCTGAGGCCGGTGGTCCGATGCACACTGCGGCATCAGCCATCTTCACGTGGAGGGAATCTCTGTCAGCCTCAGAATAGACCGCGACCGAGCGAATGCCCATGTCTCGGCAGCTGCGAATGATCCGTACTGCGATCTCCCCCCTATTGGCGATCAGTATCGATCCTATCATATGCGTCGTACCTCGATGAGTGCCCCGTCGTACTCGACGAGATCCCCATGGTTCGCATGGATGGCAACGATCTCACAGGGGAACTCCGCTTCCAGCCTGTTCATCATCTTCATGGCTTCGATGATGCACAGGGCATCTCCTGCCTTGACCGTATCTCCCACCTCGACGAACGGTGGTGAGTCGGGGGCAGGGGTACGGTAGAAGGTCCCCACGATCGGAGAGGGGATGATGATGGTGTCAGCTTCCTGTGTGAACGGAGCTGCATCTCCTGCTGCCGGGATCGGCTGCGGGGCAGGGGGTGCGCTGTGTACCGGTGCTGAGAGCACCTGGATCTCCTTCTCTCGCTTCAGGGTGATCTCCTGACCTTCATCATTGAGGTGAAGTTCGGTGAGAGAAGAGGATTCAAAGACCTCTATGAGTGAACGTATATATTCGATTGTCATCATAATCCTCCATATAATCTCTGTCGTATCCGATAGAGCCTCGTTTTGCAGGGTTTTTTCATATGCGTTGATAGTAACAATATAATATTAGGCTGTCAATATTGACAAAATTAAAAAAAAATGTAAAAAAATAAAAAAAGAGTACGGTCAGGACTGGCAGACAGTCCTGCAGGTTTAGGAGAAGACATGAAACATGCGACAGCAGTGACGATAGAATCGATAGGGTCTTTGTACCACAGCGGAGGGTGACCAATGACCAGCTTGCCGAGTTCGTCGATACCAGTGATCAGTGGATCAGGTCCCATACGGGAATAGGGGCACGGCATCTTGCAGAAGATACTACTGCGACATCGGACCTTGCCGTTCAGGCGGCACTCGATGCCATCGAACGAAGCGATCTGACCAAAGAGGACATCGACGGTATCATCGTGGCGACGGCGACACCCGACTACGTCGGGTTTCCCTCGACCGCCTGTATCATTCAGGACAAACTGGGTCTCAACGGGATAGCGGCCCTTGATGTGGTGGCCGGCTGCACCGGCTTCATCTATGGACTGGAGGTAGCCAGAGGGATGATCCTTGGCGGAACCATGCACCATGTACTGGTCATAGGAGCTGAGAAACTCTCCAGCATCGTCAACTGGAAGGACCGGAACACCTGTGTGCTCTTCGGGGACGGTGCAGGCTGTGCCATCCTCTCAGCAAGCGGATCAGCTGATGAACGACGGGGGATCAAGCAGACCATCCTCTATGCGGACGGCAGCGGGGCAGACTGCCTCATCGTGCCCCGGGGAGGATCGAAGGCCCCTCTGCAGGGGTCACCGTGGCGGCAGAGGATGTGACGATCGCCATGGAAGGCCGAAAGGTCTATAACTTTGCGGTGGCGAAACTGGCAGAGACGATCAGGACCCTCATGGAAGATAACGATCTGACCATCGATGATGTGGACAGGATCATCCCGCATCAGGCGAACAGCAGGATCATCCAGGCCGCTGCGAACCGGTTGAAGATCCCCATGGAGAAGTTCTTCGTGAATATCGAGGACTATGCCAATACCTCGGCTGCCTCCATACCCATAGCCCTGAAGAACCTCGAGGATCAGAAGGGGCTGAAGAAGGGAGATCGAATCATCATCGTAGGCTTCGGTGCCGGACTGACCTCCGGGGGAGTCTGCTGGTATGGTAACGAATATCATCCTCTTCCCCGGTCAGGCGCACAGTATGCCGGGATGGGAAAGGACTTCCATGATGCATCACCTGCCGTACGGGAACTCTTCGAGCTCGCCTCCGAGTGCAGCGGCATCGACATGAGAGAGGTCCTGTTCACCGGGGATGCCGGTCTGCTCAAACAGACCGCCTATACCCAGATGGCAGTCACACTGGTGAACATGGCAGCCTATACCATCCTGCGTGAACGGGGGATCGTTCCCCACAGCACCGCGGGTTTCAGTCTCGGTGAACTCTCAGCTTATCATGCCGCCGGCATCATCACCTCTGAGAGTCTGTTCACCATCACCGCAGCCAGGGGTCGGATCATGGGAGAGCATGCAGACCGCACGGCACAGCAGGTCGGAGAGCTGGGTATGGCGGCAGTGATAGGACTGGCGTATGACCAGGTGGATGAGCTCTGCGCAGCCCATCCTCAGGAGCACCTCTATATCGCGAACGACAACAGTGAGAAGCAGATAGTCCTTGCCGGGGTCACCGCCTCCATCGATGCGATCATTCCCGTGCTGAAAGAGGCAGGAGCTCGTAGAGTCATCCCGCTGCAGGTCTCAGGGCCGTTTCATACCCCCCTGATGGCAGGGGCTGCCCGGGAGTTCGAACAGCTGCTGGACTCACATGCCTTTTCAGATCCGACGGTGAGGGTATATACTAACGTTACCGGCAGGATACTCTCCAGCGGCAGTGAAGCACGACGAGCCTGTGCCCTCCAGCTGACCTCGCCGGTCAGATGGACCGGCATCGTGAAAGATATCGTGCGGGAGTGCACGAGCGGGGAGTACCGGTGTTATGAAGCCGGTCCCGGCAAGGTCCTCTCCGGTTTCTGGAAAGCAGGGCCTGCCAGGCAGGCTTGCATTCCCGTCGGGACCTGGGAGAGTGCTTCGATACAAGGAGAACATGAATGAACAGCAGCGAACGAGCATTGGAAGGTAAGAGGGTCATCGTCACCGGAGGGTCCCGTGGGATCGGCAATGAGATCGTACGGCAGTGCCTCTCCAGCGGTGCTGATGTCTATTATATGAGTCGCAGCGAGGCTGCAGATCATGCAGATCTCTCAGAGCTGGCCGCCTCGAACGGTCGGCAGGTCACCTGGATCGCAGCCGATATGGCTGATGAGCAGTCGGTGAGCTCTGCAGTGAAGCAGGTGCTTGATACAGCCGGCGGGGTGGATGTCCTGGTCAACAACGCGGGGATCACCCGAGACGGTCTGATCATGCGTATGAAGACCGAGGACTGGGAGGATGTGCTGAAGGTCAATCTCACAGGAGCGTTCATCGCATGCAGGGCAGTGACCCGTGCCATGGCAAAAGCCAGAGGCGGGGCCATCATCAACATCTCATCGGTCGTCGGTATCACCGGCAATGCCGGTCAGACGAACTATTCGGCAGCGAAAGCCGGTCTGATAGGCTTCTCGAAGAGCCTTGCCAGAGAGCTTGCCTCCCGGACGGTCCGGGTGAACGTCGTAGCCCCGGGATTCATCAACACTGATATGACCTCGGTACTCTCTGATGAGATCAGGGCATCCATCTCAGGCAGTATCCCGCTGGGACGTATCGGGGAAGCGAAGGAGATCGCCGAAGTGGTGACCTTCCTTGCCTCTGATCGAGCCTCCTACATCACCGGTCAGGTCCTGGCCGTCGATGGCGGGATGACCATGTGACCGCGAGGCGGTCCTCAATCGAAAGAACTAACACGGGAGAAAGGTAAGCGTATGAAAGAGCGAAGAGTCGTAGTGACCGGGATGGGAGTCGTATCTCCCCTGGGACATACCATAGAACAGATGTGGGCAGCCATACAGGCAGGGAAGTCAGGGATCGGTCCGCTGACGAAATTCGATACTGAAGGCTATACTTCGAAGGTCGCAGGAGAGGTCAGAGATTTTGACCCCTCACTGGTGATGGACCGGAAGGAGATGCGGGGGATGGCCGACTTTACCATCTATGCCATGTATGCGGCGATCCATGCCATGCGTGATGCAGGACTTGACAGGGATGGGGAGCAGGACGGGTATGACCCCTATAAGACAGGAGTCTATCTGGGCAACGGCATCGGTGGCTTCGAGGTCGCAGAACATGGTGTGGAGAGTCTGCTCTCCCGCGGTCCGCGTGCAGTCCCCCCCATGACGATCCCCAAGCTGATCGCCAATGAGGGTGCCGGCAACATCGCCATCCGCTACGGCATCAAGGGACCGTGTGCCACGATCGTGACTGCCTGTGCCTCTGGGACCGATGCCCTCGGGGCTGCCTATCAGGCGATCAGCCACGGGATGGTGGACCTTGCCGTCTCTGGTGGAGCAGAGGGGGCGATCACCCGCCTCGGTGTAGCCGGGTTCTGTAAGATCCAGGCACTCTCGACCCGCTACAATGATACCCCTGAGAAGGCCTGCCGCCCATTCTCGGTAGATCGTGACGGCTTCATCCTCGGTGAAGGGGCGGGGATCCTGATCCTTGAGGAGCTCGAACATGCCCGTGCACGCGGGGCACATATCTATGGTGAGATCTGCGGATACGGGATGACCTGTGATGCCTACCACCTGACAGCACCGAACCCAGAGGGTGACGGGGCTGCCCGTGCGATGCTCAATGCGATCGCCGATGCGGGGATCACCCCCGAAGATATCGACTATATCAACGCCCACGGTACTTCGACCCCGGTGAACGATCTGATGGAGACCAAGGCGATCAAGCAAGCCTTCGGGGCACATGCCTATAAACTGAAAGTATCATCGACGAAGTCGATGACCTCACATATGGTCGCAGCCGCAGGGGGGATCGAAGCGATCATCTCTATCCTGGCTATACGTGACGGGTACTATCCCTGTACACTCAATCTGGATCACCCCGATCCTGAGTGTGATCTTGACTATGTGCCCAACGAAGGGGTCTCCGGGACGATCCGCTATGCACTCTCGGAATCACTGGGTTTCGGCGGGCATAACGGGGCACTGGTCATCGGGAAATATGAAGGATAGCAAAAAGGAGCTAGTATGGTAGATATCACGAAACTGCTTCCGCACAGGGACCCGTTTCTCTTTGTGGATGATCTGTTGGAAGTCAATGAGGAGACCATCGTCGGGACCTATACCCTGAAAGCGGATGAATGGTTCTTTCAGGGCCATTTCCCCGAGTACCCGGTCGTTCCCGGTGTGCTGCTCGTGGAGATGATGGCACAGTGCGGCGGAGCCGGACTGAAGCAGGCAGGGGTCCTGGCTGCTGACGGGTTGTTCTTCCTTGCCTCGATCGAGAAGGCGAAGTTCAGGCGGCAGGTCAGACCGAAAGAGACCATACGCATCGAAGTGCGTAATCTGCGGGTATCCTCCCGTATGATTCGACAGAGCGGTACGGTGCGTGTTGGAGATCAGACAGCTGCTGAGGCATCATGGATGTGTATTGTCAGCGAAGGGGAACAGAACGTATGATCGTGAAGCAGAAGATAATGAGAAGTGTGAGCCTGACAGCCCATCCGCTCGGATGTGCCTGGGATACCTGCGATCAGATAGACTGGGCAGAGGCTGCGAAAGAGGGGAGGATCCCGGGCTATGACAAGCCCGCTGCTGCTCAGTTCCCTGCGAACGTCCTGGTCATCGGCGGTTCGACCGGATACGGGCTGGCAACGAGGATCGTCTCCTCCTTCGTCGGGGGCGCTGATACGATCAATGTCTCCTTCGAGCGTGAGCCGAAGGAGAACAAGACCGCCACCCCCGGTTGGTATAATACCATGGCCTTCGAAAGACGTGCTGTGCAGGCAGGACGAAAGGCTGCATCGGTCTTCGGTGATGCCTTCTCCCATGCGATAAAGGAAGAGACTCTCGAGCTGATCAGGAAGGAGTTCGGCAAGATCGATCTGGTCGTCTACAGCCTGGCCTCCCCGGTACGTGTGGATCCTGATGACGGGACCGTCTACCGCTCGGTGATCAAACCGGTCAGCGGGACCTACCGTGCCAAGAGTATCGATCCGTTCAGTGAGAAGATGACCTACGCTGAAGTCGAAGCGGCGACCGAAGAACAGGTCGCTGAGACGGTGAAAGTCATGGGAGGAGAGGACTGGAAGCTGTGGATCTCTTCCCTCGCAGCACACGGTCTGCTTGCAGAGCACTGCAAGACAGTCGCCTTCTCCTATATCGGCCCTGAAGTCACCTTCCCGATCTATAGGGAGGGGAGTATCGGCAGAGCCAAAGAACATCTGGAACGTACTGCAGCGGAACTCTCTATCCTGCTGCAGCAGTTCGATGGTACAGCCTATGTGTCGGTGAACAAAGCACTGGTCACACGGGCGAGTTCAGTCATACCTGTCGTACCATTGTATATCACGATCCTCTATCGGATCATGAAGGATATGGACCTGCATGAGGGATGCATCGAACAGATGTATCGCATGATGACACAGCGACTCTATACCGGGGATCCTGTCCCGGTAGATGACGCTGGCAGAATCCGTCTGGATGACTGGGAGATGCGCGAAGATGTGCAGCAGCAGGTCGAAGCAGCCTGGGAGGAGATCGATCAGGAGAATCTTCTGCAGCTGGCCGATCTGGAGGGGTTCAGGAAGGAGTATGCGCAGATACATGGATTTGGATTGGCTGGGATCGATTACAGCAGGGACGTGGACCCCCGGGTGATCGATTGACAGCATCACATACCGCTCGTGCGGTACGGTGTGTTCTCGACTACTACCTGCTGACAGGCCGCTCAGAGGAGCGGCCTGTCTCCATTCGGGCATGAATCGGTTTTAGCCATGCTCATATGAAACGAACTGACGAAAAAACACTTATCGTGAACGATCTCAATCTTGAGCACAACGTAGCGAAAGTGTTCGGAAGCAGTATATGACTCGGACAGGTAACCCCCTGTACCGCAAGCAAGACTGTGGTATTCCTTGTATCGAAAGCCAGTGATTATGTCTCTTGGTTTACGATCGCTGTCGATGGGGGGGGATCATCTGGTTACCCTGCGACAGGGTCGGAGGTCTTGCCTACAGAGATACCACAGCTGCTCATGCTACCGTCCCGGCACACACTTCACCACTGTTCAAAGCGATGGAAGCGGCCATCTTCAAAGATATCGAACCGGTACTCGCCACCCTGTGGGTAGCGCTGACTGTAGGAGAGATCCCTGATCTGCGCTCTCTCCTGGGAGGTCTGCTGGTGATCAGTGCACTCGTACTGTTCTCAGGCAGATCGACACGGGGAGTGCGATTGCTGCCGGAAGAAGATCTCTGAGAAGTGAATCTGCTCATATACCCTCTCAGATTTTCGATCGTTTGTGATGCGTGGTGAGGCCATGGGTCATAGACCCTGTAAGAAGGTATTCAGATACTATGCATGTATAAATTAACTTATTATATAGTAGACACATGCTTTTATCACCAAGTGGATGATTTCAGAAAATCATATGCGAATAATCTGTAACTTTAACGAGTTTGTGTGTATTATATATATGAAGCTGCATATGAAAACCTGCAGTACCTATTTTGTTAATATGGGGGAACTATATATGAATAAGAAATTTTTGGTAGTACTGATGGCTCTATTGCTGATCATGCCTGCAACAATGTTCGCAGCTGATCTGATCGGGTTCAGGATCGGACCTACAGCGATGCTCAACGGCACGCTCAATCCCGATGTTGAGGACTGGGGTCTGGATCTGGAGAATCTTTCAGTCGAAGATTTCACCTTCGGTGCTGATGCTCGTCTGAACTTCTCACTGATCGAGGTGAACGCACTGGCGCTGGTCACTCCCGAGGGAGAAGATATGGCATCGGGCACCATCGATCTCTATGCGAATGCCGGGGTATCGATCTCCCTGCTCAACCTGCTGCGCTTCGGTGTCTCTGCAGGACCTATGTTCGAGATCGCTTACGGGGAACCTGATGATGTCTCAGAGACTGATCCCATGGAGGCGAACCTCAATCTTCGCATGACTGCAGACCTGCTCCTCGGGGACTTCTCGATCGGAGCGACTGGAATCATCACCTCCAGCAGTTCGATCAATGATGTCATCGACGGTACCGCAGAATTCGGCGGGCTGTTCGAAAGTCCTGATATCAAAGCTGGTGTCTCTGCCCTGTTCGCTATCTTCTAGGCTCACAAGGCCTTGGCATTCACAGGATCTCACGTCAGAACAGGAAGAACGGTTGCCCCGTCTTCCTGTTTTCTTTATAATGCCAGATGATAACTCTTGACCAACAACGTGGTTACTGGTATAGTCGCAAAAAATCAGAGATGATGGATAGAAGGAAATATATGCGAATAGATGCAATGCACACGAATGCTGATGTACATGGCTCACAGGCTGTTGTGCAATCAGTGTTCTCTATGAGTTCCTATGAAGATCGACGTCGGTAAGTGCACCGGCGTTTTTTTGGTCCACAGCAGTGTATGAGGAGGGAATCTGTATGAGACATGAATTCAAGGGGCGGTCGCTGTCAGTTATCAATGACCTGAGTATCGCAGAACGTCGCTACCTGTTTGCCAAGACCCGGGAGCTGAAAGAGGCCATCGCAGGCCGGGATGAGAAGAAGCTGGCAGAGTTTCGCATCGATGACCCCGATTTCGGGATCTATGAAGTCTTTCTCGAAGACAGCACCAGGACCCGTGAGTCATTCAAGAATGCCGCGAAGTTCCACCGGGTGAAACTCTCATCACTGAGTACCGACAGCTCCTCGTTCAACAAGGGCGAGAGCTATGCAGATACCTTCAATACTCTGGCAGGCTATGACAACAGCATCTTCATCATACGCAGTAAACTCGAAGGGGTCTGCAGATGGCTCGAAGAGGCGGCAGCAGGCTATGCCCAGCGAAACGGACTGCCCGGTCGTCCCTCGTTCATCAATGCAGGTGATGGTAAGCATGAACATCCGACCCAGGAGCTGCTCGATGAGTTCACCTTCCTGGAAGACAATGACTGGAGCAGTGACCACCTGCATATCGCCCTGGCAGGTGACCTGTTTCACGGCAGGACCGTTCACTCAAAAGCTCACGGGCTTACGGTCTTCGATTCAGTGAAAGTGGATCTCATAGCGCCACCTGAGCTTGCCATGCCGACCTATTATACTGAGATCATGAAAGGCCATGGATTCGAGATACGTGAGTTCTCTTCGATCGAGGAGTATCTCGCACAGGATGATATTGCTGATAAGTGGTACTTCACCAGACCCCAGCTCGAACGCATGGGCGATCGGATCCTGCAGAGACAGGAAGAGCTGAGAGAGAGCATCACCTTCGCACAACGATTCCTGCCGCTGATCCCAGAGCATACTCGATTCTACCATCCGCTGCCCAGACACAAAGGGCATCCTGTCATTCCCACCTTCCTCGATACGACCAGTCTCAATGGCTGGGAACGTCAGTCCTCCAACGGCATGCTCGTTCGTATCGTGCTGCTCGGACTGTTCAGCGGCAGGATCGGGGAGGACTACATCATACCTGAGGTACAGGAGGAACAGGGAGAGAAAGAGGATTTCATCGAACGGGTACCCTCCTCAAGCAGCGGACAGGAACGGCACTACTCTGAAGGGGTGCATCCCATCAGTGACGGGATCGTCATCGACCACATAGGCAAAGGCGATACGACCGGAGAGATCAGGAATCATATGGCGACGATCACCCGGGTACTGGGGCTCCATGGGAAGGGCGGTGACTGGGTCTCCACCTCCAACAAAGATCCCGATACCTTCAAGGGCATCATATTCCGACCTGACATGAAGGAGTTCGACCGAACCTCCCTCAAACGCCTTGCTGCGATCGCTCCGGGATCGACGTTGAATATCATCGCTCACGGACAGGTGCTGGAGAAGTACCGGCTGCACCTGCCGCCGAAGATCTACAACTTCACAGACCTCTCTTGCAAGAACCCGAACTGCATCTCGAACCCGATACATCATGAACAGGTCCCGGCATTCTTCTGGAAGACCCCCTCAGGGGCCTTCGTGTGCGAATACTGCGGAAAGGATCATACGTTCAAGGAGATATGGAACTAGCGGACACAGGACACCAGCATAAGGAGCATGATACATGGACGAACGAGCGATACGACAGATACAGAACGAGACAGGGGTCGAGCTGGCACGAAAGGCTTCGAGATCGGTGCGCTGCGGCTCAATACGAGTGACCCGTTTCAGTGGGCATCGGGTTACCGCATGCCGATCTATAATGACAACAGGCAGTTGCTGCAGGATGCAGAGGTCCGAAGCATGATCGCCCGTGGGTTTGCAGATCTCATGAAGGCCATGGGGATCAGCCCTGACGGGATCGCGGGAACCGCTACAGCGGGTATCCCCCATGCGACGACCCTCGCTGATCTGCTGGGACTTCCGCTCACCTATGTGAGAAGCTCCAGCAAGGGACATGGCTTGAAGAACATGATCGAGGGATTGGGTCCCGACAAGGACTATGAAGGCCGTACCATCCTGCTCATCGAGGATCTGATCTCAACGGGAGGCAGTTCTATCAAAGCAGTCGAAGCCATACGGGAGGCAAACGGCAGGGTACCGGCCTGTCTTGCCATCTTCACCTACGGTCTGCAGGCAGCCGATGAGAACTTCTCATCCCTGCAGCCTTCCTGTACCCCGGTGACCATCCTGACCTATGATCTGATGATAGAAGCTGCGACAGCTGCCGGGTATATCGACCAGAACGGCGCAGCTGCCCTGCAGCAGTGGCGCAGGGACCCCTTCGGTTGGGGTGCATCACAGGGATTCCCCAAGGTGGAGGTATAAGGATATGGAACAGGATTATTGTCAGCTGCTGAGAGCAAGTCACGAACAGACCGGGTCTCTGGTCTGCATGGGCCTTGATCCGATCGTGGAGTATCTACCTGAACAGACCGGGATGGTCCGAACGGATCTGAACAGGTTCTACAGTACGGTATTCAGACAGATGAAGCTCAAAGGGGTGTTCCCCGGGGCCTTCAAACCCAACATCGGCTACTTCGCCGCGCTGGACAAACCCCGAGAAGAGGACTTCAGCGGGTCTCAGTCGCTGGCAGACCTGCTTGAACTCATCGAAGAGCTGATGCCGGGTATCCCGGTCATCCTTGATGCGAAGCGAGGCGATATCGCACGATCGAGCAGGAACTATGCCGTGGAGGCCTTCGATGCCTGGGGTTGTGATGCGGTCACGGTCTCTCCCTATATGGGATCTGATTCAGTCACACCCTTCATGGTCGCATCCAAGGGGATCTATGTGCTGAACCGGACCTCCAATCCGGGAGGACGGGACCTGCAGAACCTGAGCGTAGGAGGGGAGGACCTCTATCGTGCTGTAGCAGGCACGATCATCGGCTGGGCGAGACAGCATAGCGGGCTCGGTGCGGTCGTCGGTGCGACAAGCCCCGATGAACTGGAGGACGTAGCACGGATCTATGCTGATTCGGGGGTCTCCGTTCCACTGCTGATCCCGGGGGTCGGTTCACAGGGGGGCAGTGCCTCGGAAGTCATGGCACGACTGAGGGCGGTCTCCTATGACCTGCCGCTGGTACGGATCAACAGTTCGAGCGGGATCACCCATCCCTGGAAGGATGGAACCATCCCCGAAGAGTGGGCGGAAGTTGTCGTGGGAAGACTGCAGCAGCTGAATCAGGAGATAGATGCATAGTGCATCGGCTAAGAGGACAGGTCATTCATGAGAGATAGACAGGCAGTGCTCTCACTGCTCAAAGGCAACCATAGACAGAAGCAGGTGGTCCTCGGGACCGTCTCGGGGGTCGTGACCACCAAGACCGCTCTGATCGAGCATGTCGATCGTAATCTTCAGGCGGTGGGGCTGATCACCACCAAGAGTTTTCAGGTAGAGCCGAACAGCGGGAACCGTGAACCGATCATCACCGAGCCTGAGATCGGATCTTTCGGCAACTCCGTCGGGTTGCGTAATCCCGGGCTGGAGACGGCTCTGCAGGAGATCGGGCAGCTGCGTGCACGTACCGGGCTTCGTGCCCTGCTGAACGTGTCAGTCTCGGCTTCGACCCCGCAGGATTTCATCAGCCTGGTCAGGGCCTTCGGTGAACTGGCAGACTGTATCGAACTCAACTTCTCCTGTCCACATGCCTCAGAAGGTTATGGTGCGAGCATAGGATGCGACCCGGTCATCTCAGAGGCCTATATGAGGGCGATCAGAGAGGCCGTAGGAGATGATTTCCCTGCCCTGATCATACCCCAAGCTCACCCCCAATGTAGCATCGATCGGAACGATCGCCAGGGCTCTTGTCGCAGCAGGTGCTGACGGTATCGCAGCGATCAACACGGTGGGACCGGTGCAGTATCTGGAACCGCACAGCGGTGCACCGATCCTCAACAACGCGATCGAAGGGAAAGGCGGTATGAGTGGTGAATGGGTCAGGGAACGGGCTCTGGAGGCTGTTCGCGAGATCAGGGAGGCTGTGGGAGATGAGGTGCCCATCATTGGGATGGGAGGGGTCTCCACCGGTGCTGATGCTGCTGCTCTGATAGAAGCGGGTGCTGATACGGTAGGGATCGGCAGCGCCTTCGGGAGGGTGCATCAGCGCTCCTGGGCCGCCTGGACCGATGCCATCGCACAGGATGCCCGGCAGATCCTGGATGGCGGCAGATCCGAAGATCACAGTTCTGTCTATCTTGCAGATCATCGGCAGATGGAGTTCTTCCCCTGTACCATCACCCGGATCCATGAACATGCATCCGGGGTCAAAGTCCTGTATACCGACGGCTCTCTGGAGTGCGGTCCCGGCCAGTATGCCTTCATCTGGCTTCCGGGAGCAGGTGAGAAACCCTTCTCCATCGCCGAGTCATCACCGCTGACGTTCATCATAAAAGAGCGGGGACCCTTCACCGCTGCACTGCTGCAGTGCACAGAAGGAGATACTATCTACGTGCGCGGAGTCTACGGTGAGAGTGTGGAGATCGCAGAGACCGCGAATGCGGTCATCCTTGCAGGCGGTACAGGCCTGGCGGTGGTCCCCTCGCTGCTCAAACGTCTGCAGAGCCGGGGAGTGCGCAGCACCATCTACTACGGGGTATCGGGACAGGAAGAGGCACCACTGCTGCAGCAGGAACTCTCAGCCTATGGAACCTATATCGCTGTCGCAGATGACGGGATCCCTGGAAGGGTCATAGACGTCATGGATGAGGCGATCACCGATGTCTCCGATACCGCCTTCTATACGATCGGACCAGAACCGTTCATGAGCCGTGCAGCACAGATCATGTCAGAAAAGGGTATCCCCGATACGCGGATATTCCTCTCCATGGAACGACCTTCGCTCTGCGGTATCGGCATGTGCGGGGAGTGTGCCTGCGGTGATCGGCTCACCTGTCAGTACGGGACCTTCATGCAGCTCGATTTCCTGAAAGAACAGGCACCGGAGCTGTTATGATAGACCCCCATGTGCATCTGAGAGATTGGAAGCAGTCACACAAGGAGACCCTTGCTCACGGGATGAGGGCAGCTGCCTCGCGGGGATCGACAGGGTCTTCGACATGCCGAACACCGACCCTCCACTGACCAGTCGTGAACGTATCGAACGGCGTCTGACTGATGCCCGAACGAGTATGGAAACCCTCGAGCTTCCGATGACCTATGGGCTCTATGCCGGGTTGACCGAAGATCCCCATCAGCGAGATGAGGTGATCGATGCCTTCGGTGAGCTCTTCCCCTCGGTCATCGGCTTCAAACTCTTTGCCGGTCACTCCACCGGTCATATGGGGATCATCAGCGGTGAACAGCAGCTGGAGGTCTACCGACAGCTTGCTCAGAAGGGCTATACCGGACTGTTGGCGGTGCACTGTGAGAAGGAGGAGCTGCTCAGACCCGATCTGTGGGATCACCATCGACCTCAGACCCACTGTGATGCACGTCCTGTCTCAGCCGAGATCGCATCGGTGCGTGATCAGCTGCAGTTCGCCCGGGAGAGCGGCTTTGCCGGGACCCTTCATATCTGTCACGTCAGTTCACCAGAGACGATCCTCATCGTGGAGCAGGCACGAGCGGAAGGGCGGCTCCCCTGTACCGTCACCTGCGGTGTCACTCCGCACCATGCGCTGCTGGCCAGAGAGTCGGTCTCTCATGAGGGGAATCTGGTAAAGATGAACCCTCCGCTGAGGGATGCAGCAGCACAGCAGCAGCTCTTTGCGATGCTGCTTGCTGGACGGGTCGACTGGATCGAGAGTGATCATGCTCCGCATACGATCGCTGACAAGCAGGCAGGAGCCTCCGGGATCCCCGGCTTCAGCGGGTATGACCGTCTGGTCCTGGCCCTGATCGCTCAGGGGATCTCTAATGAGCTGCTCGATCGTCTCACCGGAGGCAGGTTCGCTGAAGTGACCGGTCTGCCTGCCTACCATGGTTCTATCGATCAGCATCTGCTTGCTCAGGGTATAGAGCTATCAGCTGCGATGTACCCCTACGATCCCTGGGCTGCTCAGATATCATCGAGATAGATGATACCCTCCCGCAGCCCGGCGATCGCCGCTTCGGTCCGGTCGCTCACTTCCAGTTTGGAGAAGATGGCACTGGTATAGTTCCTGACCGTCCCCGAGGAGAGGCACAGCCGCTGTCCGATCTCTGAGTTCGACAACCCCTTCGCGATACACAGCAGGATCTCCTGCTCTCGCTTCGAGAGCAGCTTCTGTGCGTTCGCAGGTCCCTGCTGTCGCTGCTTGAGCATCGGCAGCAGCTTTCCTGCGACTGAGGGGTCGACATAGGTATCACCGGAGACGGTGCCCTTGATCGCATCGATGAGCTGGTTCTTCGGGGTATCTTTGAGCAGGTACCCCGATGCTCCGGCCTTGAGGGAATCGATGACCCACTCGTCATCAGCATAGGTGGTAAGGATCAGGACCTTGATCTGCGGCCAATACTTACGGATCTCACGCACGGCCTGGATGCCGTTGAGTATCGGCATCTTGAGATCCAGCAGGATCAGCTGCGGCAGAGATCGGTCGTGATCCCTCAGCTGATCGAGCAGATCTTGTCCATCGGAAGCCGTTGAGATGATGTGTATCGTCTGTTCTGTTCCCAGGATGGTCGCAAGCCCCTCCCTGACGATATCCTGATCGTCACAGATGATGATATCGATCATGCAGACCTCCTGTCGGTCACAGTGATGCTCGTTCCCCCTCCGGGGCTGCTTTCGATCGAAAAGGCAGCCCCGATCGACTGAGCCCGTTCGCGCATCGTCGCTATGCCGAAGTGTCGACTGCTGTCCGCGATCGCGGGATCGAAGCCGATCCCGTCATCCGAGATCCTCATCACTGCGCCGCCTTCTGAATCTGTCCCGATGCTGATCCGCACCTGAGAGGCGTGCGCATGATGGATACAGTTCTCCAGTGCTTCCTGAAGGATCCTGTAGAGGCTGTGTTCATTGGTATGATCGATCAAGTCCTCGGTCGCAGCGAGATCCAGGATCACCTGGAACATCCCGCGGTACTCAGCATCCCTTGCCAGGTCGAGTACCGACTGCGTGAAGCCCAGTTCCTCCAGAGGTTCTGCACGAAGGTCCCTGACGGTCCTTCGTGTCTCTTTCAGCCCTGCTCGTGTATTGTCGAGGGCTTTCTGCAGCAGCTCCTCTGTCCGACGGGGATCTTCTGAGAGGGTGGCCTTGATAGCCTCGAGCTGCACGGCAAGGCTGCTGAGGGTGTGGGCAAGCACATCATGCAGTTCGTGGGCGAGTCGGTTCCGCTCTCGGGTGACCGATAGCTCTCTGGTGATGTGCGCGTGCGCCCTGAGTTTGTCATTCGCCTCACTGAGTTCTCGCTGCTTGCTTCGCTGATTCTTCATCAGCTCGGTGATGATGAAGCCGATGGCGATGAAGGCGATGATCCTGATCAGGGAGGAGTAGAGAGCGGTACTGAGCAGGAGATCCTTCGGACCGTAGATCATCAGATAGATCAGTGGGTCGATGCCGCCGAGCAGACCGAAGAGCAGGATGACCACTTTGAGGTCGTACTGCCAGGCGGTGATCACCAGGGGGAACATCAGAAGGATGGAGATACTGTAGGAAGAGATCATGTTCAGTGCAAGGTAGCTCCCCTCGATCAGGTAGGGCTGCCAACTCAGCGTGAGGATGGGGATGAGGATGGTGGCAACGATCGAGATCGGCAGGTACCAGCTGCCGAGTCTGTGCTGCAGGAAGGGGATGAGCAGATAGATACATACGACGGTATAGGCCATGGCCATGGCGAACCAGGCCTGCTGGGTGAGCACGAGCAGGTAGAGTGCCGGTGCCTTCGCCGAGAAGATGTAGAAGACGATGGCCACTGCTCCGCAGAAGAGCCTGAAGATCATGATCAGACCCGGCTCATAGGGAATCTCTTCCTTTGCTTTCATACCAAGACTATACCACACTCCCTCTGCGTTTGGTATATGACGTACGACATATAAGCAGGGGTGACAGGTGGCACGTGAAGTTGTTACATCTGCCACCTGCACAGCTGCTCATCGGTGGAGTACGCTGATGGGGTGAAAGGTGGTGCGGCATGAGAAGAAAGAAGGTCAAAGGGGTGTTCAAGTATCTGGTGCTCTTCAGTCTGACAGTCTTCGCCGTCTGGTACTGGCAGACCCGTATGGTCGAACTGCCGGTCAGGGTGGAAGTCCCGGCACCGGTGGTCACGGTGATCAGAGCTGAACGGGGGACCTGGAGCGGGAGCTCTCCTTTCGGGGTATGTAGAGGCCGAGAGCATGGTGACCGTGCTGCCTCTGGTCGGAGGGCGGCTTGATGAACTCTCTGTGCAGGAGGGACAGCGTGTCACCGATGGGCAGATCGTCGCCTCGATCGACCGGACCAGCTACCAGCTGCAGCTCAATCAGGCCGCCTCTGCCTTCGCATCGGCCCGTTCGAGTTTCGAGCGTATCAGCAGACTCTATGAACAGGGAGCAGTGACTCAGCAGACCTATGACCAGACCAAAGCACAGTATGATGCGATGCAGTCACAGTATGAGCTGGCACAGTTGCAGCTCGACCATACTGAGGTGAAAGCACCGGTCTCAGGGACGGTCCTCATACGGCACCTCTCGGCAGGCAATCTGGCCTCTGTCCAGTCACCCATCATCACGATCGCCGATCTCTCGAGACTTCAGGTCCGGATCAACGTCCCGCAGGAGTACTATGACCTCTTCTCCAGCCGCTACGATTCGATTCCCATCAGGATGCGGCGGACAGATGATGATCAGAGGGCGATCACCGGACGTATCATCAGAGTCTCACAGTACATCGATGCTGAGTCAAAGCGATTCGAGGTGCTGTGCAAGATCGATGAACCGGAGTACCTGCGGCCCGGTATGTCCGTGGTCGTCTCCAGCATCATCGAGCGCTATACCGATCAGTATCTGCTGCCCTATCAGGTGCAGAGCTCCCAGAACACCCTCTGGTATGTGGACCCTGCTGACAGCACTGCCCACCAGCTGGTGATCGTACCTGAGGCAGAGAGCGATGAGCTGTTCTCCGTACCTTCTGAGTACCGGGATCTGCTGTTCATCATCGAAGGCCAGCACTTCCTGCGCGAGGGGCAGCAGGTGTCGGTCGGACAGGGGGATGGACCATGAGGATCTCATCATTCTCGATCAGGCATCCTGCAGTGATCATCATCCTCGGGGTAGCGGTCCTGGTCTTCGGACTGCTCTCCCTGTCGACGCTCAACCAGGAGTTCCTGCCGAATGTCTCGCTGCCGTCGGTCATCGTCATCGCGCAGTATCCCGGGGTGGAAGCAGACCTGGTCGAACAGGAGGTGACCAGTATCCTCGAGGATGCCTTCGTCACCCTGCAGGGACTGCAGAAGATCGACTCCCAGAGCAGCAACTCGGTCAGTATGATCACGCTGGAGTTCTCTGACGATATCGACGTGTACGATCAACTGCCCGAGGTACGGGCGGCGATCAGCCGGATCGAGGGACAGCTGCCCGATGATCTGGAGAGCTCCCCGTATGCCTTCGTGGGCGGTGCTGGGCTCCTTACCGTCTTCTCCTTCGCAGTGATCAGTGATCGTGATCCTGACCGGCTCTACCAGCTGGTGGAGCAGGAGATCATTCCGCTTGTCTCCCGTATCCCGGGTACTGCCGTAGTCTCTTCGTATGGTGGCAGGGAGCGGCAGGTCCGTATCGATCTTGATGTCGACCGGCTGCAGAACCTGAGGATATCGGTGATGGAAGTCTTCCAGGCGCTGCAGGCTTCCAACGTCTCGCTGCCGGCAGGGACCCTGAGTTATCGTGACGACCTGCTCTATATCTCGGTGAAGGGAGAGTATGACACCCTCGATGAGATCAGGGACCTGGTCATCGGCTATCGAGGGCAGTCCTACATCTCGCTGTCTGATGTCGCTGATATCTCGCTGATCTATCCGGAAGAGGATCTCTATATCGAGGCCGATGGGCAGAGGGCTATCGTGGTCGATGTGACCAAACGTGAGGACGGCAATACCATCGAGATCGCCCGATCGATCAATGGGCTGCTCGATCGGTATGCTGCCATCTATGAGGGGGTGATCACGTTCGAGGTGATCCAGGATGACAGCAGCATGATCGCGACCTCGCTGCAGACGACCGTTCGTTCCGGTCTTCTCGGAGCCGCGATGGCAGTCCTGGTCATATTCCTCTTTCTCGGGAACATCAGGCGACGTTGATCATCGGGATCTCCATACCCTTGAGTATCGTCACGGCCTTCATCGGCATGCGGCTTGCCGGACAGACGGTGAACATTCTCAGTCTGTCAGGACTGATCGTTGCTCTGGGGATGGTGGTAGACAGTTCTATCGTCATCCTGGAGAACATCTTCCGGTATGAGCATGAGGGGTATAGCCCCTCAGAAGCCGCCCATACCGGGTCTGACGAGGTCGGAGGTGCGGTCTTCGCTTCGGGAGCGACGACCATATCGGTGTTCATCCCGCTGCTGTTCCTCTCCGGGATCATCGGGATCATCATGACCGATGTGTCGCTGACGATCATCTTCGCCCTCGGGGCCTCGCTTCTGGTCGCGCTGGTGATCATCCCATTCCTGGCAACGCACCTCCATATCGAAGGGCTGTTCGAGGATGAGAGGACTCCTGAGCAGGGTGGAAGGCTGCGAAGGAGAAGCAGGCGTATCGGTCAGGGACTGACAGGGCTCGAACGAATCTACAAGAGAGGGCTCTACTGGTCCCTGTCGCACAGGTTCTTCGTGGTCCTGCTCTCGGTGATCATTCTTGCCTCCAGTGTGCTGGCTGTCGGCAGGTTGGGCGTGGTGTTCATCCCGTCCTCTGACTCCTCCGAGATCTATATCTACATGACCTTCCCGCAGGGCTACTCGATCGATGATTCGCACGGGCGGGTGCTCGATGCACAGGCTCTTGCTGCTGAGCTGATTCCTGAGATGGAGCACAGTGTCTGGTTCACCGGCTACGCTGATGAGTATTCACGTTCGAGACCCTCTGATAACTCCGCCTATGCCAAGCTCCTCCTGGTTGATTCGACCGAGCGTGAGCGGGGCATCAAGGAGATCATCCTCGCTCTACAGCAGTCCCTGATCAGCACGATCCCCGACATCGATGCGGTGGTCGAACAGGGAGGGTTCGATAAACTCCTTGCCATAGCCACCGGCGGCAGCGGATTCCAGGTGGAACTGTCGGGACCCGACCTGAATCTGCTCTATGAGAAGGCGATAGAGGTCCGTGACGTGCTGCAGGATGATCCGGATATCTACAAGGCGAGGGTCGATGTGAAGCGTGATCAGGAGACCTGATCACCGAACTGGCTCTCGATCATATGGGCCGTGCGGGATCTCCTCCTATGAGGCCGCCCTCACGGCACGGATACTCTTCAACGGCATAGAGGTCGGCAGTTATACCGGTGATGCAGAGGATGATCATCCGATCATGCTCACCTCCGGGATCGCCCGTGAACCGCTTGATCTGAACACGCTCGAGAGGATATCCCTGCCGACGCAGTCGGGAAGCTCTGTCTCGTTCGAGAACATCTCGGAGACACGATTGAGCGCTCAGGTCTCCACGATACATCACAAAGACCGTCTGAAGACCATAACCGTATCCGGCTACGGCCCGAGTGATGACACCACCGCAATCCGTGCCCGCATGCAGGAGTATCTTCCCACTGCTGTCACAGGTACTGAGATCTCCTGGAACATAGCAGGCAGCTCGACCCTGCTCACCGATTCCTTCACCACCTTGCTTCTTGTCCTTGGTATCTCGCTCTTCCTGGTCTATACGGTCATGGTGCTGCAGTTCGAACGATTCACCCACCCGCTGATCATCATGACCTCGATCCCGCTGTGCATCATCGGTGTGATCATCGGTCTGCTGGTATTCGGTTCTGACATATCGCTCATCGCATTCCTGGGTCTGATCGCCCTCGGGGGACTGGTGGTGAACAATGCGATCGTGCTGATCGACAGGATGAACCACGGGACAGAGACCCGGCTCGAGGATCTGGTGGTCAACGGGGCCGGGACGCGGTTGAGACCGATCCTCATGACCACCCTGACCACCTTCTTCGGGGTGATGCCCATGACCTTGAGTGCCGGTGGGGGCTCGGAGATCTATGCCCCTCTGGGGCAGGCCATAGCCGGTGGTCTGATCTCCTCGACCCTCATCACGCTCTTTCTGATCCCTGTACTCTACTACACGGTAGAGAAGGATCGACTGGAAGAGAAGGAGGAAGCACATGAACAGATCCTGTAAGCTTCTGACAGTGCTGCTGGCAGTCACTGTGCTGACCGGAGTGTGCAGCGGCTTGTCTGCCTATACCTCCGAGGAGCTTGCGCTCCGAATGCTGGATACCAACCATGAGCTCAGGCAGAATGAGACGGCTGTGATCAGGAGCACTCTTAAAGTCGACAGGGCAAGAGCCAGGAGGCACCCTCAGATCACCGGGTCGGTATCGGCGGCGGCGATCGCCAATCCCATGGAAGCGGTGATCTTCGATCCGAGTGTGCTGCTTGGAAGCGGGGAGCCCATCGAGCTGGTCCCTCCTCAGGCGCACAGCTACTACCAGCTGCAGGTATCGCTGACCCAGCCCCTCTATACCTGGGGCAGGATCACCGGGGCGATAGCGCTGCAGGAGCTGATGAGGTCGGTGAGCAGCTCAGAGGTCGATCGCACGATCGAACAGCTGCATACACGACTGCTGATCGTACTCGATACTCTGGCAGGTCTTGAGGAGATCGAGCAGTTGCTCCTGCAGCAGCAGCAACTTGTCCGCAGGCTGCTGGAGATCACCGAGCAGAACTATGAGAGCGGGTTCGTGCTGAAGGACGAGGTGCTCAAGGTAGGTATCCGGGTCAGTGAGCTGGAACTGGCTGTACAGCAGATAGCTTCCAGACAGCAGGTGCTGCTGTACGATCTGCAGCAGCTGACCGGTATCAGGGAACTGGAGCGATCGGATATCGTGCATGAAATCGATCTGCAGCAGATACGGCAGCTCGATATCCCCTCCCTGAAGGAGCAGGAGTATCGTGCAGCGGCCTCAGACCGGCCGCTGTTCACCATGCTCGATACTGTGATCGCAGTCCGGCGCACCGCGGTTGAGATCGCTGAGGACTCCATCTACTGGAAACCCGATATCGCACTGTCGGTTGACTTCAGTTATGGGGGATCCCATCTCCCCATCCTGGAGAGCGGCTGGTATGAGGCCAATGACTATGCACTGAACGCAGCCCTTGCCCTGCAGTTCACCTTCTGGGATGGGGGGAGCAAGCTGATCGACAGGGAAGCTGCAGAGCTGGCACTGGAGGAGGCAGCCGACGAGCGTCGGCAGGCGGTCGATCAGGTCCTGCATACCTATCGCACCACGATCGCCAGACTGGAACTCGAAGCCTGCAGAGCAGCCTATTATGAACAGAAGATGGCAAGTGACCAGGAGACGATCCTCTTTCGAGAGCAGCAGTATGCCGAGGGTCTCGGGGAACAGTCCGATCTGATCACTGCACGGATCGCACTGCTTGCCGATCAGATCTCCTATCATGAGACCCTCCTGCAGATGGCAGGAGAGTACCGGACCCTCCAGTCCCTGCTGGGGGAGGGTGCTTCTCAGTGAGGATCCGCTCATGATTGACATACTGAGGATATGCTTTATACTGAAGAGGTAACACCTGAATAGTTGACGGTTTCGTTTAACTATTCAACAGGAGCAGGGGCGTGGATGCAGAACAGAAATGGGCACTGATCCTCCGGGAAGCCAAGAGCAGCTTTGCACGATTCGGATACCGCAAGACCACTGTCGATGATATCGCTCAGGCGGTCGAAATGACCAAGAGCAATCTCTACTTCTATGTCCCGAGTAAGAGAGCCCTGTATGATCAGGTGGTCAGACGTGCGCTCATCGCCTGGCATGAGAAAGTGATCAGATCCCTTGCCGGAGAGCATGATCTGAAGAGGATGCTCTATCTCATGGCCGAGCATGCGTTCTACTATCTCAATGAGGATACCCAGCTCTGTTCGATCATCGCTCAGGACCCGGCGATCCTCTCCTCTGAGCAGCGGGAGGATCGGTTCGATGATGTCAATCAGGTCTCGATCGATTCTCTTCGCGGGCTGCTGCAGCAGGGGGTCGATGCGAAGGACTTTCGCCCGATAGATGTTGACCTCACCGCGGAGTTCTTCTTCTCGATCTACCTGATGATGGTGATCAAAGCGTATGTGAACAAGGATCAGAGCGCCCCTGAGCAGTTCCGGCAGGCCCTCGATATCGTGATCCAGGGGATCCTGCTGTAACGCACTCAGGCCGTGATGAGCCGCTGGGTCTTGGTCTGCAGATGCCTCGGCATGGGGCTGCGCAGCTTCCAGATGATGTTCATCGGACATTCACCTTCGTGGCTGACATGATCGGCAGGTCCCAGAAAGTAGTATGGCTGCACCCGTGACCCGCTTGATGACTTGCGGTACTCTCTGACGAACAGCAGGACTGTCGTCCCTTCGGCCTTCTGATTGATGTACCGCTGACCGGTGGGCGAAGCAGTCCTGGTCCGTGATTGGCTCTGCCAGTGGAAGAACTCCTCATCGATGGCATAGTCCTTGTACATGGTCGTGGGTGAGTAGTGCTTCTCATCCTTATCGAGGGTGATGAACAGGAGATCGGTCTTCACCTTCGGCAGATAGAGCACCCCGGCCTGTACCGGCGGGTTGTCAGTCAGATCCCAATGTCCCATGGCAATGAGAATCTCATCTCTGGTGTACTGTGCATGCAGCCGCAGCGGCAGCTGCTGATCACACAGGGTCGTTCCCCGGCAGTCTGGATCTGTGATTTCCTGAGCATCAGCAGCTCGAGGAGTTCGTCTGCAAGGACCCTGTTCTGTTCGATCCGTCTCAGAGCCTGACTGACATGCCCGATCTGTGATGAGGCCCGAAGAGGGTGATGACTCCCATCTCGGCATACCGGAGCTCTCTCCCGGAGAGATCTTCGATCCCCGTTGTGAGCAGCCGCTCCAACGTGGTGATATACTCGATGTCATCGATGTGCGTGAGCTTGCGCAGCCCCTTTGCCAGGATCTGTTCATCCGGGGCATTGTAACCAGGGATGACCCCGGCCTCTGCACAGAGGGCGGACCAGCTCGATCGTTTGTAGATATCCTCCAGGGAGAGTGTATGGATCTCGAGGAACCGGGCCAGAGTCAGCCTCTTCCCGGTATCCTTCTCGAAGGATCTGATACGCGAGATCAGGGAGCTCTTCGAGGTGCTGATAGCTCCTCTGATGTTCTCCAGGATATGCTCCTTCGCTACCCGTTCGAACTGCATCGAGCAGCCGGACGGGAGGTGGGGGAACCCCGCTTCGATCTCATCTTTCAGCTGAGGGACGCCCCGTGAGAGCAGGGCTCTGACTCTGAGGTCGAACCTGAACTGTCTATGGGCATGGCCGACGAAGTCGAGGACTGTCAGGCAGTCCTTCTGTTCATACAGACGCAGGCCGCGTCCGAGCTGCTGGAGGAAGATGGTGAGTGACTCGGTGGGGCGGAGGAACAGGATGGTGTCGATCTCCGGAATATCGACACCTTCGTTATAGAGGTCTACCACGAAGATGCAGTTGACCGTTCGTTCCCTGAGCCGATCCTTGGCGCTCTCCCGTTCCTGCTCAGGAGAATCGGCGGTCAGACAGGCAGCACGCAGACCATGGTCGTTGCAGTACTCTGCCATGTATCGGGCATGGTTCTTCGTCGCACAGAACCCGACCGCTCGCATGGCTGAGGGGGCGAGGACATACTCTGATAGCATCTGCATGACATGCTGTGCACGTGCATGGTTACCGGTGAGCAGTCGATCGAGCTCCTCCTTAGCGTAGGAACCGCTGGTCCAGGATAGTTTCGAATAATCGACGGTATCGGTGACACCGAAGTACTGGAACGGACTGAGCAGTTTGCGTTCGATGGCATCAGGGAGCCTGATCTCTGCGGTTATGTGGTTGTCAAAGAACTCGAAGAGGTCCTGCCCGTCGGTTCGTTCCGGGGTCGCAGTCAGACAGAGCAGGGATGCGGGGGTGAAGTGGTGCATCAGCCCGTGGTAGCTTGCTGCCGCGGCATGGTGGAACTCATCGATGACGATGTAATCATAGTAGTCAGGGGGGAACTCTTGGGTGAACTTCCGTGAGCGGAAGGTCTGCACCGAGAGAAAGAGCTGATCCCGATGCTGCGGGGTCTTGGTCCCGTTCATGATGGAGCCGAAGTTCTGGTCACGCAGTACCATACGGAAGGCATACAGGGACTGTTCGAGGATCTCCCTGCGATGAGCGATGAACAGGAACCTCGGTGTGCGAGAAGTATTCTGCTCACGCTTCCACCGTTCGACCCAGTTCCGGTAATCGAATGCGGCGATCATGGTCTTCCCCGTCCCGGTCGCTGCGATGATCAGGTGCCTTGTGCGGTGACCGATCACCCGCTCGGCGATGATACTCTCAAGGATCTCCTGCTGGAAGCCGTAGGGTCTGAGGTCGAAGAACTGCAGATCAGCCTGATGGTCCTTCGAACCGGGCTGTTCTGACTGCAGTGCCCGTTCAAGATGGTCACGATCGGCATGGGTATAGGGGATGAACTCCTTATCATGCCAGTAGGTCTCGAAGGTCGCCTGGATCTTGTTCCACTGGTAGGGCTGTTCATACTCGCTGATCTTGGTGTTCCACTCCAGTCCTTCTGTCAGGGCTGCGTACGATATGTTGGACGATCCTATGTAGGCCGTCGAGAACCCTGTCGTACGACTGAACAGGTATGCCTTGGCATGGAGTCTCGTGCGGTGGGTATCATAACTGATCTGTACCTCTGTGTTCGGCAGATCGCAGAGCATGTCGATCGCCCGTGCCTCGTCGCTCCCATATAGCTGGTAGTGATGACCCTGACCGTACCGCCCCTGCCGGTGAGTTGTTCCAGAGCATCCTTGAGGATGCGTATACCGCTCCATTTGATGAAGGAACAGAGGATATCGACACGCTCACAGCTGCAGATCTCCTTCTGCAGCTGTGAGACCAGAGAGGGGTCTCCCCGTGTGCCGGTCAGCAGCGCACCGAGAGAGACCGGGGTATCGGGCCGATGCAGTCCTGTACCCTTCCTGAGCAGGACCTCCATCAGCCGGTGCCCGGTATCATCGATGCGGTAGTCCTCGAACCGGTGATCAGCTTCACTGAGCTGATCGATGATCCGGTTGCAGGCATGGATCTGGCGTTCCAGAGCCGGGAGGTCCTTTGCTCTGGGCATCTGTTCGAGAGCGTCCCTGATCACTTGTTGGAGGTACTGTGCAAGATAGTGGGCGCTGTCTGCCTCATGGAGGGGCTCCTCGATTCCTTCAAGAGTCTCTGCCTGTGCAAGAGCCGTGCGGATCGCACGGTTGGTGATCAGTTCATACAGTCCGGGTCTCATACAGCATACCTTCCTTATGGTGAGTGTCACAGCTGTTCATATGCAGCCTATCGATATACCGCACATTGATCCAGGGTCCATTCGGCTGTTCGTATCCATTACTGTATGAAACAGGGGTGTTTCTATCATCAGATCGGATCGCAGCAGGAGAAAACGGTCACTATACAGGAGATTAGCTCAGTGATGATGGTGTATGTCCTGAGAGAGATCGTATCTAATATGGTAAGGCAGTGTATATTTCACCTCTATGATGTGTTACTGTAGAACGTGTTCATAAGGAGGCAGCCTGATGAGTATCAACAAGACACGAGGACTTCTCTACCGTATCGCCCGGATCCTGGGAGACTATCAGGCGATCTCAAGCGGGAGTCCCAGAAAGATGGCGAACCGTGTGGGAAGAAGGGTCACCGGAAGAGCTACCGGCAGATTCATGCGGAATCTGTTCAAGTAGGGCAGGAGGAGGGCCCCTCTCACCGGAGAGGGGCTCCTTCGGTCATCTCAGCGCTGTTCGATGCGGTCAAGGAACGAGGAGACAGCCTGTGCATAGAGTTCAGGCTCTTTGATGAGGGACTGGGCATGGGTGGCTCCGGGGATGAGTACGAGTGTGGTGTCGGCTGTCGGTGCACGTCTTTCGTTCATGGCGATGGACATGGCCGTCGGTACATAGTCATCTGCATCACCATGGATGAGCAGTAACGGGGCACTGCTGTGCATGATCGCCTGTATCGGAGAGACCTCTTTGGGATCGAACTGCGCATGGGTCTTGAGGTACCAGCGGCAGAACTGTGCTGAGGTCCCTCGAAGGAGCTTCGGGATATGTCTGAGCTGCATCTGATAGGCATAGAGTTCGAGCATGTCGCTGTAGGGGCAGTCGGCATGGACGAAGCTCAACTTCGTATCGAGCGGCATGTACTGCAGTGAGGTCGCAGCTCCGAGGGACTCTCCCATGACACCGAAGATCTCTGTCTGCGGGAACTGCCTGCGTGCCCAGTCGGCGATCTTCTTGAGATCCTGCTTCTCATAGTACCCGGCCGTGCAGTTCTCACCGCCGCTGTCGCCGTGGTACCGATGGTTGTAGGCGACGATGTTGTATCCTCTATCCAGATACAGCGGAAAGTATTTGACCTGACCATGCCAGGTCCAGGTATGGCCATGTACGAAGACCACCGTCCTGGTGGGGTCAGAACCCTTTCGGTACACCCCGGTGAGGGTGTAGCCGAAGTCAGACTCGACGCTGAAGGGGACCATCCGGTACCCTTCAAAGGTCTCCTGAGTGAAATCACCATTCTCCAGACACCGCTGCAGGGTGTGTTCCAGAGGCTTGCTGTCCGAATAGACGAATTCCAGTGAGATATGTCTGCCGATTCCGTATGCGGCTGCAAGGTAGATCACCAGCAGCCCTGCAAGTGCGATCCCTATTCCCATGATCATGACCTCTTCTTCTTCAGTGTCTCAAGGATCTTCTGCTCATCGTACAACGTGAACATCACCATACCGATCACGATGAAGACGATGGCAGCGGCCCCGGTGAGCCGGATCCCGATATCGTTCCCGGGGGTGCTGCCGAGCAGCAGCAGTGACGGGAAGACCAGTCCACCGATCATCTGGCCCATCTTGGACATGAAGGTCCTGGTCCCGTAGAAGATGGCATTCTTATGGCGGCCGGTGGTGATGGCATCTGCCTCTGCGACATCTCCGATGATGGCGTTGGGCAGGATGCCGAAGATCGCCAGCGGGATACCCATGAGCAGGACGACGAGATACCCCTGCACCTGTGCTGCAAGCGGGAGCTTACCGAGGAAGATGATGTAGGTGTATACGATGATGAAGAAGATGAAGGCTACGAGGACCAGACGCTTCTTCCCGGTCTTCTTCGCGATGAGGTTCGTGGGTACATAGAAGAGGAAGGAGACCAGATACATCAGGATCTGCAGCGTAGAGGTGAAGGCCTCTTCAAGCCCCAGCAGGATCGTCACATAGTAGACCAGACCGGTACTGGCGAAGGTAAGGGCTACCCAGTAGGCAAGGTCGGAGATGGTGAAGTATCGAAAATCTCTGTTACCGAGGGCTTCCTTGAGCGAAGCAATGATCTTCTGATCATTGGCATGCCCATCGCCGTACTTCTGCTCATCGATGAAGATGATCGGCAGCAGCATGAACAGGAAGCCGATGCCGGCGAACAGTGCGATGGTCACCTGGAAAGCGGCAGTCGCAGACATCCCGCCGGCTTCGAACGCACCCTTGATGGCAAAGACCTGTGTGCCGATCGCTGTACCTACAGCCCAGGTGATCGAGATCAGCGTGCTGAGCTGCAGCCGTTCGTCCGGGGTATGTCCGAGTTCTGACATGAAGGCAAAATAGGGGGTGACATACATGGTCATGAACCAGTAGAAGATGATGACGAAGGCGAATACCCATACCGAGTTGATCGGACTCTGTCCTGCAGCCGGCGGGGTGAATATGAGGATGGACGTCAGGGCAAATGGCAGGACGCTGATAGCCAGGAACAGTCTCCTTCGTCCCATCTTCGCCTTGCTTCTATCTGACAGTCCTGCGATGAGTGGGTCGGTCACCGCATCGAAGAGCCTGCCCACACCGTAGGCCAGTCCTATGATGGTGAGTATGCCCAGCACATAGCCCTGATAGATCCTGGCCGGGAAGGTCTGACCTGCAGCACTGTCGGGCGGCAGATAGAAATAGACCAGCAGCATGCCCGGTGCATATGAGGTAAGAGCCCAGCCGAGCTGGCCGAGGGAGAAGATGATCTTCTTAGATAACGGCAGTGATGGCTTTGCCATGCGTTCCTCCAGACCGGCTCTCCAGAGCTCTGGGGCGGTCGACTGTGATGATTGAGACCAGTATATCATGGTGATCTGCATAAATAAAGAATAATATTACACAATGTAACAAAAAGGATGGGGATACAGCAGGCTGCTGGTGACCGGAGGTCTGCAGAGGTGTGCAGCATACCACAGACAGGAGGGTGTCGGTTTGTCTTGCAGAAAGTCAGGAAGCTCACAGATGCAGGATCGCTTGTACGAAGGATATCATTGGATGGATCTGGTATCTACGGGGTTGTACTACAATATAATGTCAGCGGAATATGGTATGCAACGCAAGCAAACCCATGCTGTATAAGAGTTTATGAATTGAGCACCTCCTTGTGTGCTGCGGAACGACGGGAGGGTCGGGCCAAGGACGGTGACAGTGCTGAATCTCCTGTGAAGACAGCACTGTGAGGGATGATCGGGATACGACCTGTTCGATAGAGATCCTTCAGTCTCTGTGTGCCCGATACACCACAGGGCACAGGAATGTATGATTCTGCTGGTACCGGGTACGTCTCTGTCGATGGTATTTGACAGAACGGTCTTCCGCGGTTAGTATGATAACAGGTAGTAACGAGCGTTCTTTCTCAATGACTTCTGTCTGGAGAGTACGTATGAAGTTGAAGAACACACAGATCCCGCATGAGCTCAGGCAGACGGTGCCGCCAGGATTCCGGCTTGAGCAGCGTGGTGATTTCGAGTATCTCATTGTCGAATCCATCTTTTGCAGACATGGTCACAATCTCCTTGTTGACAGTGTGAAGATTCACGGGGAACCGGCTATCAAGCTGCACGTGAAGATCGGGAAGAGCGAGGGTGTCATCTTTGTCGATGCCTTCTGGGGGAGTCATGCAAAGCTCTACAGCTTCCTGCCCGAAGAGGTCACACCGGCTACGAGTGTAGAAGCCTTCTGCCCGGTATGCGGGACCTCCCTGATGGAGGAGTATACCTGCAGGGAGCCGGAGTGTGACAGTACACGGGGTATCGTGCTGTACCTTCCGGGGGATGGCAATACCGTACATGTCTGTGCTCGTCTCAATTGTCCAGGCCACCATCTGAATATCATTGATGTCCCCGATGCGGTCATCAATACGATCAGTGCCATCAACTATTTCGGGGTTGGTGCGTTCGAACTCTTTGGAGAATAATCATGAACTATGTCAAGATTGCGGCCGATGAGTGCAAAGGCTGCCGCGTATGCGTCAGCGTCTGCCCTCATCATTGTCTCATGATCGGTACGCAGATCAATGCACTGGGCTACCAGCATGCGGTCTTTCATGGCTTTGATACCTGTACAGCCTGCGGGCTCTGTTTTTTCAGCTGTCCTGAACCTGGAGCGATCACCGTCTTTGCCGATGAGAAGGAGGCTCCCCATGAGTAAGCGTCTGATGAAAGGCAATGAAGCGATCATCCACGGGGCACTCACCGGCGGTGCGACTCACTTCTTCGGCTATCCCATCACCCCGGCAAGTGAGATCGCCCATGCTGCGGCTCAATACTTCACGCTCGCCGGGAGGACCTTCCTGCAGGCAGAATCTGAAGTCAGTTCGATCAACATGCTCTACGGGGCAGCCTCTGCCGGTGCGAGAGTCATGACAGCCTCCTCGGGACCGGGGATCGCTCTCATGGCAGAAGGGCTTTCCTACATGGCAGGGGCAGAACTCCCCTGTGTCGTGGTCGATGTCCAGAGAGCAGGACCCGGTCTGGGGAACATATGGCCTGAACAGAGTGACTATAACATGGTCATCAAGGGCGGAGGTCACGGGAACTACAGGAACATCGTGCTCGCACCGAACTCAGCCCTTGAGATGTTCGAATTCACCAGGACGGCCTTTGCGCTTGCCGATGCCTACCGCATGACGGTGTTCATTCTCAGTGATGCCTATATCGGTCAGATGATGGAAGCTATCGATATCTCCGGAGAGATGCTCAAGGGTGAAAGAAAGCCCTGGGCTCTCTATGGAGACCGTAACAGTAGAAACAACCTGATCACTTCGATCCTGATGAACCCCGAGCTGCAGCAGCGCCACAATGAGAAGCTGCAGCACAAGTACCGGGAAGTGGAGAAACAGTGCGTCTCCTTCGAACAGGTACTGACTGAGGATGCCGAGGTAATCTTCGTAGCTTTCGGTATCAGCTCCCGTATCTGTATGAGTGCCCTGCGGGCGCTGCGCGCACGTGGCATACGTGCCGGGATGCTGCGTCCCAAGACGCTCTATCCCTTCCCCGGAGAGGCGCTTGCTTCGCTTGCAGCCGGCGGGGGACGAACCTTCATCGTCGTGGAACTCAATGACGGCATGATGGCCGATGATGTAAGACTCGCTGTCGGCAGTGAACCGATGCTGCTGCGCTACAACTGGCTGGGGGGCGTGGTCCCCACCGTCGATGAGATCGTGCAGCGGACCCTGCAGGATCTGCAGAAGGAGGCGTGAGGATGATCAAACACCAGAAACCTGAAGCCTTCTATGACACCTTCGAACGGAAAGGTCACGATGAGAAAGTCACGCACTACTGTCCCGGTTGCGGGCACGGTACTGCTCAGAAGCTGATCGCCGAAGCCATAGACCTGCTCGGGATCCAGGACCGGGTGATCTTTCACTCTCCGGTCGGATGTTCGGTATTCTCCTATTACTACTATGATACCGGGAACATCCAGTGTTCTCATGGAAGGGCGCCTGCGGTAGCTACCGGGGTACGACGGACCCTTGATGATGCCATCGTCATCTCCTACCAGGGAGATGGGGACCTTGCCGGCATCGGCCTCGCTGAGATCATGCATGCTGCGAACAGGGGCGAGCAGATCACCGTGTTCTTCATCAACAATGCCATCTATGGCATGACCGGGGGGACAGATGGCTCCTACCACCCTGCTGGGACAGAAGACGGCTACCACACCGCTCGGGCGGACTCATGGACGGGACGGGGAGCCGATGGGCATGTGCGAGATCATGGAAGCTCTGACCTCTCCAGTCTTTATCGAGCGGGTCTCGCTGTCGACAGCTGCCGGGGTGATGAAGGCACGCAAAGCGATCAGGAAGGGGCTGGAGAGCCAGATACAGCACAAGGGTTTCTCCTTTGTCGAGATCCTCTCTCCCTGTCCCATCAACTGGAAGATGACTCCGGTATCGGCCCGTAAGTGGATGAAGGAGACTCTGGAGAAGCGGTATCCGGTGAAGACCTTCCGTGATCAGATCACAGAGCGTCCGGAGATCGACACCCATCAGCGGCTGCCATGGCTTAATGATGAGGAACTCATCGAGCTGCTGCAGGGCAATGAGGTTCTTCCTGTGTGCTCTGGCAGCGGTGAAGTCCCCGAAGAACAGCGCATCAAGATCGCCGGCTTTGGAGGGCAGGGAGTCCTTTCTGCAGGTGTCCTGCTTGCCAAGTGCGGGATCTCTGAGGGGCTTGAGGCTACCTGGCTCCCCTCCTACGGTCCTGAGATGCGTGGTGGGCATGCCAATGCAACCGTCCTGCTCTCTCCTGATCGCATCGGGTCCCCTGTAGTGGATGATCCCAACGTGCTCATCGCCATGAACGGCCCATCCCTCGATCTCTTCGAGGATACGGTCGCTCCCGGCGGGTGGATCTTTGTCAACTCTTCGATCATCTCACGGGAGGTCAGACGAAAGGATGTTCATGTCTTCAAGATCCCTGCCTCTGATATTGCCAAGGAGCACCGGCTCCTTGCAGCGGCGAACGTGGTGATGATCACTGCCTATATGGTGAACACGAAGGCTGTCTCAGTCGAGACCCTCAGAAGCATCCTCCCTGTGAGCGTGAAGAAGCAGGAGTATGTACAGACCAACATCAAGATCATCGAACAGACGATAGCGTACTGTAGGGATGCATAGAGGAGTACGAGTATCAAACCTGCAACACTGATCATCAACCCCGGATCGACCACAACGAAGATTGCTGTGTATGAGGGTCTGGAAGAACGAGCGGTACACACCATCGATCATGACAGCGAGGAGCTCAGAGCCTATCTTTCGGTCATGGATCAGAGGGAGTATCGCTTCTCCTGTATCAGCGACATGCTCGAACGTAGAGGGATCTCCTTTGGCGACATCGATCTGGTCATGGGACGGGGCGGCTTGCTCCACCCTCTGGCAGGAGGGGTCTATGCGGTCTCTGCTGCGATGCTCGAAGACCTTCAGCAGGCCCGCTACGGAGAACATGCATCGAACCTCGGAGCTCCGCTCGCTGCCATGGCAGCACAGAATGCCTCCTGCAGGGCTCTTATCGCTGACCCGGTGGTCGTCGATGAACTCAGCGATGAGGCCAGAGTCTCAGGAATGCCGGAGCTTGATCGCAAGAGCATCTTCCATGCCCTCAATCATAAGATCGCAGCACGTGAGACCGCGCAGCTGATCGGTACAGCCTATGAAGATGCCCGGCTGATCGTTGTACACCTCGGAGGAGGGATCTCCGTGGGTGCTCACTGCTGCGGGCAGGTCATAGACGTGAACAATGCGCTTGACGGGGAGGGTCCCTTCACTCCCGAACGCTCCGGAGGACTGCCTGCAGGAGATCTCATGCGGCTGGCCTTCTCGGGTCGATACACCCAGGAACAGCTGCAGAAGAAGATCTGCGGTATGGGAGGGATGATGTCCTATCTGGAGACCAGCGATATGAGAGAGATCATCGATCGTATCGATCGGGGTGATGCCCGTGCTGCATTCTATACCGATGCGATGATCTATCAGGTAGCCAAGGAGATCGGTGCGATGGGTGCGGTCCTGCACGGCAGGGTGGATGCGATCGTCGTGACCGGCGGGATAGCCCGCAGTGAGTATGTCATCGAGCGGCTCAGAGATCGCATCTCCTATCTTGCGGAAGTGTTCGTCATACCCGGTGAACGTGAAATGCTCTCTCTAGCAGAAAACGCCCTTGCCGTTTATACTGGTAGCAGAGAGGTGATGGAGTATGAACAGATTTGATGAACTCATCGGGCTCAATGGCCCGTCGAAGGAGACCCGGCCGTGTATCGCAGTCGCTGCTGCAGAACATAGAGAGACCCTGAGCTGTCTCAAACGCGTCACCGAACAGCAGATCGCCGATGTCCTGCTCTTCGGCGATAGAGAACAGATCCTCAGTATCGCTGAATCTCTCGGATTCTCGATCCCCGCTGACAGGATCATCGATGTGAAGGACCATGTACGTGCCTGTGAACTGGCAGTCAAGGCGGTGACCCTCGGGACTGCAGGTATCCTCATGAAAGGGATCGTGCATACTGCGGTATTCAGCCGTGCCTTCCTTGACCGATCAGCCGGTCTGGTCCCGACCGGAGGCTGATCAGCCATCTGAGTCTCTTCGAACTGCCCTTCTACCATAAACCGCTGTTCATCACCGATTCCGCCATCAATATCGATCCGGATCTTCCCCGAAAAGAGAAGATCCTGCACAACGCCCTGAGGATCATGCATCGCATGGGTCTCAGTCTCCCGAAGGTCGCGGTGATCGGACCGGTGGAGACGGTGAGTCCGAAGATCCTCTCCACCGTCGATGCCAGATCCCTGGCAGAGGATCATCGCAGGAACGGCACCTTCGGTGAGTCGGTCATCAGTGGACCGCTGTCGATGGATGCGGCACTCTCTTCGGAATCCGCTGCCGTGAAAGGGATCACTGACAGCTGCGCCGGCGATGCCGATCTGCTGCTGATGCCGAACCTTGATACGGCGAACGCTGTCAACAAGGTGATGACCCTCACCCCCGGTTCCAGATCAGCCGGTATCATCGCCGGTCTGTCTGTACCGGTCGTGCTCACATCACGATCAGATTCAGATGAAACCCGGTTCTACTCTGTATGCATGGCCTTGCGCAGTATGCTATAGTTGAGCTGAATCTGTCCTGTATATTTTCAAGAAAAAGGGAGGAACAGCATGGCGGTTAAGAGAACATCCCTGTTTGTCCGATTCGTCACGTTGCTGACGATAGTCATCCTGTGTTTCAGCGGTATCTACTTCTTCGTTCCGGATCTCTCAGAGGACCTGTTCGGGATCAGCTGGGATTCGGCGAACTACAGCCTCAGCAGATCAGAAGAAGAAGAACTGTTCACTGAGGTCATCGGTACGATAGAGAAGAGTTATCAGTCTGCAGGTGCGACTGAACAGGAGATCTCAGCGGTCTTCGAGCAGGTGGACAGGCAGGTGCTCATCGATGCTGCGAACAAGGCTGTGAAGTCGGGCAGTAATGCTGCAGATGCCTTCGTTCAGGCTCTGGACGAGCATGTCGATTTCGGCTCCCTTGATACCGATATTCTCAAACAGCACCTCACTGAGGCTCTTGATACGATAGATTTTGCAGATGCCATGGGTATGTTGAGCAACTATCTCAAAGGCGGAGTAGAGGGGCTGGAAGTAGTGATCAAGGATGTCCTGGAGTAATCCATGGAAGTGACGTTCTTGGGTACGGGGACCTCTCATGGCATCCCCGTCATCGGCTGTGATTGCCCGGTGTGTACCTCTGCTGATCCTCATAACAACAGGATGAGATCATCGCTGCTGATCAGGCATCGAGGTCTGACATGGGTCATAGATACCGGACAGGAGTTTCGCCTGCAGGCGATACGGGCAGGGCTTCAGCAGCTTGATGCTGTGTTCTATACCCATGACCATGCTGATCATATGTTCGGCATCGATGACCTGCGTATATTCTCCTGTCGTCGGTCTCTGCCGGTCTACGGTGCTCAGGAGACCCTGCTGCAGATCAGGAAGCGGTTCGCCTATATCTTCGCTTCCACGATTCCCGGCGGCGGTGTGCCGTCTCTGGAGCTCATACCGATCGATGAGCACGGACTGTCTATCGACGGTCTGCAGATCCAGCCGGTTCCCATCTATCATGGTACTCGACTGATCAATGGCTACCGATTCGGTCCCATGGCGTATCTGACAGACTGCAGCGGCATACCTGAGAGCAGCCTGCCGCTTCTGGAGGGACTCGATATGCTGGTGGTCGGGGCGTTGCGCGAACGGGAGCATCCTACCCACTTCTCGATCGGACAGGCGGTCGACATGATCCAGCGGATCGCTCCGGTGCAGGGGTATCTGACACACATGTGTCATGAGATCGATCATGAGAGCCTCAGTGGGAGACTTCCCCCGAACATAGCCCCTGCGTATGACGGATTATGTGTGAACCTGACGTTGGAGGAATGATGGAATCAACAAAGAGATTCTTCGTGGTCGATGGATATGGACTTATCTATCGATCCTACTTCGCTTTTATCAACAGACCGATGACCGACCCTGAGGGGAACAACATCTCAGCGGTGTTCGGTTTCTTTCGCATGCTCTTCTCGATCCTCAAGAAAGAGCATCCGACCCACCTGGTGGTCGCCATGGATTCGATCGGGGATACCTTCAGGCATTCCCTCTACGATCAGTACAAGGCGCATCGGGACAAGACCCCCGATGATCTCCATGCGCAGATCCCGTTGGTCGAAGAGATCCTGCGGTCTGCCGGGATACCGGTCCTCAGGCAGGATGGCATGGAGGCCGATGATGTCATAGCGACTCTGGTGCGCTCTGCAGATGAGCTTGGGGTACCGAGTGTGGTGGTATCAAGTGATAAGGATCTGCTGCAGCTGGTCTCTTCGACGATCCATGCCCTGCGGCCGGTCAAAGGTGATATGCAGCATGTCGATCGTCAGGGGTCCATGATACCTTCGGTATCTGGCCGGAGCAGATCGTGGACTATCTCTCGCTCATCGGAGACTCTGCCGATAACATCCCCGGGGTCAAGGGCATCGGGCCGAAGGGAGCAGTGAAGCTGCTCAGTGAGTTCGGTACCCTCGAAGGGATCTATGAACACCTTGATGCCTGTTCCCCGGCACTTCGCAAGAAGCTTACCGAGCACCGGGATATAGCGTTTCTGAGCAAGCGGCTCGTGATCCTTGATGATCAGGCAGACATCTGCTGCGATATCGAATCGTTCACTGCAGAGCGTTTCTCCTTCGAGAAGATGATACCCTTCTTTCAGAACATAGGTTCGAAGTCCCTCATCGAGGCTGTCGGAGGGTCTGAACAGCAGAAACCTGTCGGTGCACATGCGGCGCAGGGGGTGACTGAGGAAGAACACCAGCTTGAGAAGCTAGTACGCGGAAAGGGTGTCTACAGGACGATCACGACAGAACAGGAGCTCGAGGAACTGCTTGCAGCGGTCAAAGCTGCCGGACTGATAGCCCTGGATGTCGAGACCGACGATATCGATCCCATGATCGCATCGCCGGTGGGACTATCTATCGCCTATGAACTGAAGAGAGCCTGTTATATACCCCTGATCGCCGGCGGCAGGACCTTCATCGATGAGCAGGTGGTATTGAGCCATCTGAGACCGGTGCTCGAGGATCCTGAGATCAGGATCATCGGTCAGAATATCAAATATGACTATACGGTCCTGAGACGCTGGGGAATCACCCTTGCGAACATCTATTTCGATACGATGGTCGCAGCCTGGCTGATCGATGCGACCGGGACCACCTTCAATATGGATAAGCTCGCCGATCAGTATCTTGGATACACGACCACCAAATTCTCCGATGTCGTACCCAAGGGCTCCCTGTTTCCCGAAGTGGAACTCGAGAGAGCTTCTGAGTATGCCGCCGAAGATGCGGATGTGACCTTCAGGCTCTATACCCGGTTCTCAGGAGAACTGAAGAGTCGGAAGATGGAGCAGCTGCTCTACGGCATGGAGATGCCGGTCCTGAGGATCCTGGCAGATATGGAGTTCAGGGGGATGAAACTGCTTCCCCAGAAGCTCAACAGCTATGGTATCGAGCTTACCGAACGGATCGAAGCGCTCGAGCAGCAGCTGTTCACCGAGTGCGGAAGGACCTTCAACGTACGGTCGACCCAGCAGCTGCAGACGATTCTCTTCGAAGAGCGGAAACTGACCCCAGTGAAGAAGACCAAGACAGGATACTCCACTGACACCTCGGTGCTGGAGGAGCTGGCAAAAGTAGATGTGGTTGCCCAGTGGATACTCGAGCATCGTGGGCTCACCAAGCTGAAGAACACCTATGTCGATTCTCTGCCCCTGCTGATCAATGGAACGACAGGGCGCATCCATACCAGCTTCATCCAGACCGGTACGGCTACCGGCCGGTTATCGAGCAGGAATCCCAATCTGCAGAACATTCCCATACGCAGCGATGATGGAAGACGGATCAGGAGTGCCTTCGTGCCGCGAGATGGGCATGTGTTCCTCTCAGCCGACTACGCCCAGATCGAACTGGTCATCCTTGCCCACTATGCTGATGACCCGGGACTTCAGGAGGCGTTCATCAGCGGTGCTGATGTGCACAGGCATACCGGATCGCTCATCTTCGATCTCCCTCCAGAGGAGGTGACTGATGAACAGCGAAGGATCGCCAAGACCATCAACTTCGGGGTCATGTACGGGATGTCACCCTACCGGCTCTCACGGGAGCTGGGTATTCCCCGGGAGCGGGCATCGGCTTTCATCGATGCCTATTTCACCCGCTATCACGGGATTCGCCGATTCATGGATGAGACGGTAGAAGGGGCCAGGAAGACCGGGAAGGTGACGACCATGTTCGGACATGAACGGGTGATCCCGGGGATCACCAGTCGTAATCGCACCGAGAAGTCCGGGGCTGAGCGTATTGCTGTCAACACTCCCATTCAGGGAACGGCTGCCGATATCATGAAGATGGCGATGATCGCCGTCGAGAACAGCATGCACAAGGGAGAACTCAGCTCCCGTCTGCTGCTGCAGGTGCACGATGAGCTGATCTTCGAGGTCCCCTTCGATGAGGTCGATCTGATGACCGAACTGGTGAGAAGGGAGATGGAACAGGTCGTGACGTTGAAGGTCCCTCTTCGCGTCAGTATCGAGACCGGGGGCGAGTTGGGGAGATATGCACTGATGATCATAGGGCTGACAGGAAAACTGTGCACGGGGAAGAACCGGATCGGGAGCATCATGCAGTCAGATGGCTGGTTCGTCATCGATGTGGACTTCCTCGGTCACGCTGCGCTCAAACAGGGGAGGGCTCCTCTGGTCGAAGAGTTCGGTGAGGGGATCCTTGATAAGGCGGGAGAGATAGACAGGAAGGCTCTGGGTGCTATGGTATTCGACTCGCCGGCGAAACTGGCGTTCCTCGAATCAGTCTCTCATCCGCTGATGCTCGAGATGTGTATGCAGATGATCCGTGATCGCGATACCGAGCGATATCCCAAGGGGAGTGTGCTCAATGCAGCGGTTCTGCATAAAATGGGGTTGAACAAGCTATGTAATGTGATACTCTATGTACAGGCACTGCCACTGATACGATTCTATCGTGCAGCAAGTACCCGGAATATGTCACTTTCAGAGTTTATCAGGCGAAACAGAGTGCAGCGGACCATAGAACCCAAATATTTTTTTGATGAGGTTCCGATGTATGTTATAATGAACAACGATGGTGACAGCAGATTGCGAAAACAACTGCAGGCTATGTATGTGCATATGTCTGAAGTCATATAGGGGATAGGAGAACAGGACCATGGCAAATAGAGCATATCTTTGGGTTGTCTTTACTATTACGTTGGTGTGTACGGTCGCTGCAGGCGCAGGGCTCGTATACTACTATCCCCGTCAGGAGACACCTCAGGAGACACCTCAGGAGACCCGGGTCGCCGCAGAACCGGCGCCGGAACAGACCCCACAGGTCCCTGAACCGGTTGCAGTACCGGAGCCGGTGACAGAAGAACCGGTCCTTCAACCGGCCGAGCCGGTCGTAGAGCCTCAGCCTGCCGAGCCGAGCGAGCCGGAGCCGGTCCAGGAGCCCGAAGCTGTTCCAGAACCTGAGCCTGAAGTGGTCCTGCCCGATGCCGATATCTACTACTGGGTACTCATAGAGGCTGCCCCGACGACAGAGGATGCGAATCAGATCGTAGAGGGACTCAGAGAGCTCGAGATACGGAATGTGACAGTTCGCAATAACGATACTTCTCATGAGGTGCTCGTCGGGCCCTATATCGTGCTTGATGAGGCAGAGTTCACCGCTGCGCGGCTGAGTCAGATCGAGGATTTCTCAGAGTCCTTTGTGAAGATCGAACTCAACAGATAGTAATGTGAGAGGTGAGGATCCATGACAGGGTCATGATCCCCCCACCACCATATCACAGTCTCTTTTCCAGCCAGTGGATATCATGGAAAGCGCCGTGCTTGTATCCGGCTTCGGTGAAGGTCCCGACCAGAGTGAACCCGAATTCGGCATGCAGACGGAACGAGGCCTCATTGGGTACGACAAGACAGGCATAGAGACGATGCAGGTCTGTCGTCTCAAGCAGTTCGAACAGTCTCCGATAGAGCTCCCTGCCGATCCCTCTTCCGGTATACTCATGGTCGATATAGATACTCGTCTCAGCAGAGGTGTCATACGCAGCCTTGGGACGGAAGGCGCTGGTCGCCGCATAGCCTGCCAGAGCAGAAGTGTCCTCGTCGATCGCGACGAGCAGCGTATGTGAAGATCCAGGAGTATGTTCATCGATCCAGGCAAGGCGATCCTCGATGGATCGTGGTTCGAGATCGAAGGTAGCGACCGAGTGCTTGATATAGTAGTTATACAGGTGAGTCACCGCCTCTGCATCCTCAGAGCGGGCATATCGTATGGTTATATTCATGGCGGTTATTCTACCCTATTTTATATAAGTATGGAAGATGTATCTGTTTGCCCGCGTATCGCTCCTGTGATATAGTATAAAGTGTATAGCATGCAGAGGATTCAACGTTGCACACAGGGACCATAGATGGATAACCAGACAAGATCACGTGATGAGATCCAGTATCTCTATTTCTCCTATACCAAGCTTCCCTGGCTGTATCCACTGGCAGTCGGGTTCCTGTGTGCGGTGGAACTCCTGCTTCTGCTGCTCTACTATCAGTATACCTATATCGAAGAGCAGCAGCTGATGTTCATCCCGCTGCTGATCGCTCATATATTGCTGAGCATCCTGCTCTTCTGGCTGAGAAAAGCATCCTCTCCGCAGACCCGGAACATCTCTCCTATGCTGTTTCTGCTCATGCCGGGGATTGGAGCTCTCATCTACGCCGCGGCATATATCACCCTCTATATCCTGGGTTCCAATACGGTGCAGTTCGGGCTCAAGCATGAGTACTCCAAAGATGATATCTCCTATGAGAAGTCAGTGAGTATCGATCTCAATCAGGTGAACAAGCTCATGGACATGTCAGGGGTCTTCTCCTATGCGAGTGCGATCAATAAGAAAGAGGCGATCGTGGATCTGCTCTCCTCTGATGTGGCAAGGAACTGCAGAATGCTGCAGAAGGGACTGCTCGATGATGATGTAGAGGTGGTGCATTACACCGCATCAACACTCAATTATCTGGAAAACCGTTTTGAGAAGGCCATCAGGGAAGCACGGGATGCAGCAGCAGCAGAGCTGACCCTGGAACATCTTGATCAGCTGGTCCTGCTCTATGAGAACTATATCGATTCAGGACTGCTCGATGATGATATCAAACCGATGTATTATCGCAAGGTGATCGAAGTGCTGGAGCTGGAACTCAAGGAGTTCGGCAGTACGGTCCATGTGGCCAGGCTGCTCGCTCAGGCCTATCTTCGTCAGGGGAAGCATCAGGAGGCTGTCACGCTGCTGCTGGCAGCGGTCGAGTCCTATCCTGATGATATGGACCTGAGGTTCACTCTGATGCGATACTACTACGAGAAAGGGGACCTGCTTGCAGTCCAGCAGACAGCAGAGCAGATCGACTCCTCCGATGTCACGTTGACGAAGGAGCAGCAGAGACTCATAGCGTTCTGGCTCTTCAAGGAGGAACCTGCAGGTGAAAGAGCAGAAACAGCAGCTCTATAGAGGTGAGATCGATCCCGGGAAGCCCTGCGACTGGGGCAGGAGCGGGGTCTCTCTCGAACCGGATGGCAGGACCATCTGTCTCATCCTGGAAGGTGCCTATCCCTACATAGCAGGAGGGGTCTCCTCATGGGTGCAGCAGCTGGTCACCGTTCTGAAGGATTATCGCTTTAAGATCCTGACCATCATGGCCTCAAGAGACCAGGTGAAGGGGCTGAAGTATACCTTCCCTCCCAACGTGATCGAGTTTCGGACGGTCTATCTGTTTGACTTCCTGGACCTCGAACAGAATAAGAAGGCCAGGATCCGTATCACCGATGCAGAGCAGGAGCAGTTGAAGAAGTTCCTCTTCTTTGACGGTGGAGTGGACTGGGCTGCTGTCACTAATCTGGTGTGTGATCCTCACCGGATCGGCAATACCATCGATTTCCTTATGAGCCGGACCTTCTTCAAGCACCTCTCTGAGCTCTATGAGGAGCGTTTTACGGAGGAGGGGTTCACGATCTTCTTCTGGACGTTCCGATCCATGCTCGCGACCCTTCTGTCGGTCATGCAGCAGGAGCTGCCCGAGGCGGATGTGTACCATTCGATCTCGACCGGGTATGCGGGGCTGCTCGGGCTGATCGCCAAGTTCCGTAATGGCAAACCGTTCCTGCTCACCGAACATGGGATCTATGCCCGAGAGCGAGAGGAGGAGATCCTGAAAGCTGACTGGGTACAGGGTATCTACAAGAAGCTGTGGATCGACTACTTCTACTTTCTCTCACAGGGTGCGTATGACAGTTGTGATCTGGCCATCGCTCTCTACAGTCATAACAGTGCTATCCAGCAGGGACTCGGGGTCGATAAGGAACGGGCCTATGTGATCCCGAACGGTGTGAACATCGAGGGGTTCTCCCAGCAGAAGGAACCGCACGAAGGGTTCCATATCGGGGCGATCCTGCGGGTGGTTCCGATCAAGGATGTGAAGACCCTTATCAAAGCGTTTCGTCATGTTCACTCTATCTATGATGATACCATGCTCTATATCATCGGTCCTGATGAGGAAGATGAGGATTATGCCCGTGAGTGCAGGGAGATGGTCAAAGAGATGGATCTTGAGCAGTGCTGCCTGTTCACCGGACAGGTGAACATCAAAGAGTATATGCCCATCATCGATGTGATCGTACTCACCTCGATCTCAGAAGCACAGCCGCTGGTCATCCTCGAATCCTATGCCTGTGCGACGCCGGTAGTCGCCTCTGATGTGGGCTCCTGCCGTGAGCTGGTCGAGGGTGTGGGTGACGGGTTCGGCAAGGGCGGGATCATGACACGTCCGGTCTCTCCGAGAGAGACCGCTGATGCCCTGATCTATCTGTATGAGCACCCGGAAGAGCGAAAGCAGTTCGGCAGGAACGGTATGAAGCGGGCAGAGGTCATCTACAGCAGGAGTGCGGTCTTCGAAGCATACGATGAGATCTACGAACTGGCCCTCGCGAATGCGAGTGGAGAAGATGAACAGCTGGGTCTGAAGGTAGACCGAAAGGGGATACCATGGCAGGTATAGGGTTCTCACTGAGAAAGATGCTCAAGGACGACAGTACCTATTCCACGCGTGTCCATGCATGGTTCCATACCTCTATCGTCTCTGCTGGTCCGTGGCTAATCAGTATCCTGACGATCAATATCGTGCTCGCATTCTCCAAGCGCTGGGGTCTGCCGTTTGCAGAGCGGGAGCTGCTGATCGCCGCGGTCATCTACAGTACGCTCTTCTCACAGCTGCTCACCGCTCCGTTCCAGATGATCATCACCCGTTATATCGCTGACAGGATCTACAACGAAGAGTACTCCTATATCAAGCCATCCTTCTGGGGGGTGAGCATGCTGATCTCCGTGTTGGGTCTGGCAGCTGGTATGGGCTTCTACTCCAACAAGGATCTGCCCCTGGAGTTCCTCTATATCGCTGTCATGCTCATGATCGTCCTCTCGATCCTCTGGATGCTGATCGTATACCAGTCGACTCTGAAGAACTTCAAGCTCATCACGATGTCCAACCTCCTCGGTGCGTTCGTGACCTTCGTGCTCATCATCCTCTTTTCCGATAATCCCCTGCAGTTCGAACGCTACAGCGGTGCTACCAACCTGCTGCTTGCCTATCTCGGGGGTATCGTCTTCTTCACCCTGTTCCTGCTCATCGCCTTCCTCACGGAGATAAAGGATGATAACGGGAAGGTGTTCCATTTCATCCGCTATTTCCACAGTGTCCCGAGTCTCTGGCCGATAGGTCTCTTCTACACCTCAGCGATCTGGGTCGATAACATCATCATGTGGTTCTCCCCGATCAGCATCAACCTCTTCGGTATCTATCGCTATGCCCCCTTCTACGACATAGCCACCTTCTATTCCTATCTGACCATCCTTCCCTCCATCATGCTCTTCATGGTGCTGATCGAGACTGACTTCTATGTCAAATGCCGTGAGTTCTATCTTGCAGTGATCCGTAACGGTCCTCTGAGTGAGCTCAAGGTGTTCGCAGACAGGATGTGGCGATCCCTGCAGAGGAACATCCTGCAGACCTTCGAGATCCAGCTGTTCGTCACGATCATCATCATCGTGATCTCACGCTCCCTGTTCCCCGTCCTGGGAGTCCCTGAGGAGTCCCGGCAGATCTTCATCATCTATGCGCTGGGGGCGTTCTGCAATGCCTTCGTACTGATCTTCCTTCAGGTACTGCTCTATATCGGGGAGAGGAACAGGACTCTGCTGCTCACAGCATTCTTCTTCTTCTCCAACGTGCTCCTGACTTCCCTCTCTCTGCTGTGGGGTGAACAGTTCTACGGATTCGGGTTCTTCGCAGCGAGTTTCCTGACCATGCTCCTCGGGCTCTATCTGAGTATCATCAGCTATCGCAGGGTGATCGAGTATACCTACATCACCCAGCCGGTCTATACCGCGACCAAAGAGCGTCCCTTCGAGAAGCTCGAGGGGTGGATAGACGATAAGCTCACCAATCAGGATGCACTGGACAGACTCTATCTGGAGAAGCTCAGGCGTACTCGGGAGCAGAAAGCAGGGAGCCCCACGGACGGGAATGCGAACGGTAATCTGCATCCTGCAGCAGGGGTGATCGACATTTCACGTACAGAGTCAGAGAAAGATCATGCATTCACGTCTTCGATCTTCTCATCGATGCATGAGGATGAGATCCTGGATGAGAACGACTCTCTGGATCAGGGGGCAAGTTTGGGACTGCTGTTTCAGAGTCTTCGATAGAAGCTGCTGTTCTGCTGAGAGAAGACGATGATGTCCTGGTAGTAGAAGCTGCACAAGAGTTCATAGAGGACATACCGAAACAGGAAGATGAGACTGACCCGCTCAAGATGATCCTGCAGCGGTATCTGCAGCAGGAACATGTGATGCTCTCTGGAGATGGACAGGAACGGACTCCTGCAGATCAGTCGAAGCATCGGCAGGAAGAGAACCTTCCTGTACAAGATATGGATCACATCATCGATTATGATGACTTCATCTAGAGCAGCAGGGTGACTGTCGCATAGGGTTTGGTGATCTCCATCACATACAGTCCGTCCCTCTTCAGCGGCATCAGAGTCACCCCGTCGGTATCGGTCACCGGTTCATCCACACGAAGATACCCCATGACCGGCAGCTGAGCATCTTTCAGCCATATCTCGATCGTAGCACCCTCTCTTCTGCTGAACAGTTCGAGCTGTTCGTAGGCACGATAGGCCGTGTAGGCATCATAGTCTGTAGCAGGCTCGAGGAAGGGGAATGTCCCTGATACTTCTGCGACTATCTTCGAGAGATCTTTTGACATGTCCTCCCAGCTGTTTCCCAGGGATCGTTCAGGATCCAGGATGTCATCGGGGTGTATGAAGTGGTTGAACACCCCCAGCTCAGCGATGGCACTGTAGATGTTCCACATGGTCTGCGGTGTATACATGTATCCTGAGCTGAATCGGGGAAAGTTATAGACCCCGGGGAGATCGGGATCAGGTCCGAACTCCTGGATGAAGGCACCAGGCTCCTTCTTGCCCCCTGTATAGATGCCGGCAAGTACCCGAATACTCGGGATCGCCTTCATCAGTGCCTGTTTGGTCGCCAGGCTGGCAAGATTGGAGGGTGCCACATAGGTGTGGTAGGAGACTGCCCCCAGCCGTCTTTCCAGGGTATCGATCAGATAGTCCAGTGCCTCTACCATGTCATCTACAGCTGGCCAGGGAGCGTAGCCGTAGGCTTCAAAGTCTGCCTCACCTGCAAGGAGCATCGGATTATGGTTGTACCCGTGGATCCCCAGCTCACCCTTCACCTCATTGAGTTTTCTTCCGAAGTACTCGATCGTCTTCAGGTCGATCTCAGAGATCGGCATCATGGGGGCCTGTGTGTCATTGTTGTAGGTGCCGATGGCCAGTCCGGTCAGCAGCAGATCGTACCTCACCGAAAGATCCCTGATGTCTGACCACCAGATCTCCCGATAGAACTTATCGGTACTTCTCTGATACTCTCTGAAGAGTTCCGGGTCTGTGCTCAGGGGGACTGGAGCAGGGAAATCGTCGATGTTGAAGATCTTTCTGTTGAAGATGGTTGCCATGCCGTAATCATTCTGATCGAGCAGGTACTGGAGCAACAGACCTCGGTTGATCTTATCCTGAAACAGGGTCGAGTTGGAGAACAGCACCATGCCCTTCTGGTAGGGGTGTTCCCATAGCAGGGGGATACCTTCAGAGGAGGAGAGCAGCAATCGTGTCTCAGCAGATCTCTCAAGATCCAGTACGGAGATGGTGCAGGTGGAGGGATCCCGCTCTATGCGGTCAAGTCCGGGAAAGATCGGCTGTTCGAACACGATCCCGCAGGTATCGATGAACTCACCCCTGAGAACGAAGCCTCCCAGTGTCTCCAGCCGCTTATCGAAGGATCTGGTGAGGATGCTCAGGTGTCCGCCTTCAGCGACGAATGCGGTGATGATCTCCAGCTGCTCATCACTCAGTTCTCTGGTGATCTCCTGAGCTATGATCAGGGTCGCTCCCTGTGGGATCTCTAGCAGCTGCTGCGTGAGGGTGGGGCTGGTGGTACTGATCGGCTGGTATGGTACGTGAGCATTGCGGAATACCTGCATCAGATGGTAGTAGGTATTGTTCTCATGTTCATGCTGGTCACAGTGGAGGATGAAATATCGCTGATACTCCTGCGGGAGCTGTTCGGGATCAGCAGAGACCAGTCTTGTCTCTGCTGGAGCAGCTTCCCCACGCAGCGAATCTATCCAGAATAACTCAGGGACGATGTCGATCACCTTGATCGACTGCAGGATCACTGCTGTGAGGAGTATGATCACGATCACAAGGGCATAGCGAAATCGATTCATAGTTGTCTGCTCAGTCTCTGACCTGCCTTCTTGAAGAGCCGTTCCTCTACGATCGAGTAGTTCGTTTCGTCGGTCGCCGGCAGCAGGATCTTCACCAGATTACGGGTATGATCGTAGGCGATATAGTCAACACTCCTGAGGCTTCGCTGCATCAGGGGGACGATGTGATCTGCATCAAGATACTGCAGGTCATAGACTGCGAGGCAGAAGGGCAGTCCGTACTTATCCTTCCGTACCTGCTCTTCCTGTCTCTGCAGTTCGAACTGCGGCAGTTCGAGCATGTTGGAGTAGTCGACGCCCATCAGGTTGAACTGCTTATCGATCGCCAGCGCCTGTGAGAGCGCTTTTGCGATCCATTCACTGATCAGCTGGAAGACACTGAAGCTGTATTCTGTGACATATTCGAACTCTATGGCATCGATATCGATGATCCCGATCACCTTGTCTTCCGATACGATCGGTGCGCTGAAGACCGGTGCATCGTTCCCGGCATCCTTCTTCCACCTGACCGCCCGTTTTGAGGAGAGGACTTCCTGGTACATGGGGAACTCTGAGAGCCTTCTTGTCCCTGAATGACTTCGTTTACTGCCGAAGTGGATCTTGGTCCTCATGAAGCCGGATCGATCGATCGTGTAGATGGTGATCGCCTGTGCCTTGATGAACTTGTAGAGCAGACCGATCGATTCTGTGTAGACCTTCTCAGGGTTGGTCGTCTGCAGTGATGATGCGATATCGTAGAGAGAGAAGATGCTGTATTCAGAACCTACGATCTGCTCCTTCATCTCATTATAGAGTCGTATCGTCTGTTTATAGGTCTTCTCCAGCTGATCATACTCCTGCAGGACCTCTGTATTGGCCTCACGCATCTCGGTGATCTTCCGGTAACTGCTGTCATAGAACCTTCCTGAAAGGTACCCGCCGAAGAGGAAGATCAGAGGGAACTTGTAATACTCATAGCTGTTGAAGAAGAGTATGGGATCCAGTTCAAGATAGACATAGGAGAAGAAGTAGACCAGTGAGGAGAGACTGGCAGCCAGAAGCCCGGCAAGGAACCCGTGTCTGATCCCAAGCAGGCATGCGATGATGAACAGCGGGTGGAGATTCATAGCAAGGAAGGAGAACTGCAGCTCATCGATCGAAAGGAACAGAGCGATCATGACACCGTAGAGGACCGTGAACTCTGTGACGATACCGCCGATCGAACGAAAGATGTTACCCATGAAAGAAGAGGAAAAGACATTCTGGGCAGCTTTTGCATAGCTCTTGTTCATCACGGCTCCTTATACTCTCAAGTATACCGTATCACGTGAAGAAATGCCAACAGAATACGTGTTCTGCGGCCAGCAAGGAGCATATTTCATCCGGTCTTCCCCGGTCATCAGGGAAGACCGGTATCTGATCCTAGGCACTCTCACCGGCCTCACCCCGGTTCACTCCGCCCATGATGCCGTAGGCAATGAGCATGCAGACCGCAGCAAACAGGAAGATGGCTCTGAACCCGAACAGATCGATGAACCCTCCGGTGATCGGCGGGGCTACGATCGAGGCGAGCTGGGAGAAGAAGTAGTAGAGACCGGTATAGATCCCCATATCCGAGTAGGTAGCCATCTGCCAGAGCATGGGGAAGGAGTTGGTGACGATGGAGACCCAGAACATCCCGAAGAGGAACATGAGCAACCAGAAACTGAGCTGTTTTGCCAGGGTCCCGAACCCGAGAGAGGAGGTCACCGGATCATGGAAGAAGACAGCCAGCAGGACGGCGAAGAGCATCAGCAGTGATAGCCTGATCGTCTTCTTCCTGCCCTTGCGGTGTGCCAGGATACCCGATGGGATGGCAAAGAGCGCATAGGCGATACCCACCATGCCGGCAGCGAGAGCTGCGGTCCCTGAAGAGGTCTGAAGGATATCCTTGGAGTACAGACCTATGAACGGCAGCACCCCCTGATACCCGATGAACCAGAACAGCAGTGCGAACAGGATCCTCAGAGCACTTCTGTCCCCGTTGCTGAAGATCAGCTTCAGTGATGCGATGACCGAAGGGTTCTTCTCCCTTACTTCGGCAGGCAGCTCCTCGGCTTTCTTCTCTTTCACGAACACATAGAGCAGCACTGTCGATACCAGTACCAGGATCCCGGCGATGGGGAAGGCCAGGATGTCGGTGGTAGGCCCTCTGCCAGGCAGCCGGATGGCGATGTTCATCATCTGTGCAAGACCGATGGTTCCCACGATCGAGGCGATACCTCCCATCGTGTTGATCACGCCGTTCGCTTCAGATCGGAGCTCTCCGGGGATGATGTCGGGCATCAGGGCCACGACCGGTCCACGTGCTGACTGCTTGAATATGTTCAGCAGGAAGATCGAGAGGATCAGAGCCCAGAGGGTGTTCAGCGCTGTGAACGGGATGATACTGAAGGCCAGAGCCGTCAGGGGCAATGCAGTGATGATGAAGGGCATGCGCCTTCCGATACGGGTGCGGGTCCTGTCTGAGAGGGCTGAGACCACGGGGATGAGAAAGATGGCGAAGATGTTATCGAGGGTCATGATCGTACCGATCAGCCCCTTCGAATCGACGAACCTGCTGAGGAAGATGGGGATGTAGGTGTCATAGAGGGGGTCCATGAGTCCCATGGTGAAGAATCCCAGACCGATCATGAAGGTGATCTTATAGTATCCGTTCATGTGAGATGGTTTCTGCTGTGTATTCGGCATGCTCGTATACCTCTGTGTGTGTTACTTATATAAACCATACGTCCGAGATGGCAGGCTGTCAACCAGTATCGACATTGAGGGACCCTTATCTCATGGATGCGGGGCTCTTTTTATAGACAGGACCGTTGCGATCATGGTATGCCTAACTCATGAGTGAAGAGGTATGGCAGGAAGAACTTGCGGGAGCGATACAGGATATGGGGCAGCTGCAGCAGTGCTGCAGTCTGACAGAAGATGAACTGGCCTGGAGTGCTGCAGCAGAGACGCTACAGGGATCTGGGACGCTGAGGGTACGTATCCCCCGACGATATCTCTCGCTGATCGATCAGTCTGCCCTCAGGCTGACCCGATACGCCTGCAGGTGATCCCCACGATCGAGGAGTTTCATGAGCTGCCCTGTGAATCATCAGACCCTCTTGCAGAGGATTCCTGGCATGTGACTCCCCGGCTGATCAGACGATACAAGAGCCGGGCGGTATTCCTTGCCACCGACATGTGTGCCATGTACTGCAGGCACTGTTTTCGTCGCCGCTTCGCAGGAAAAGAGGAGGGGCCGGCCTCGATCCAGGAGACAGCAGCAGCGGCGAATGCCCTCGGAGCGCTTCCCGAGGTGAGAGAGCTCCTGATCAGCGGGGGGGACCCTCTTACCATGAGTGATGCATTGCTGCATGAGATGATCAGTACCTTCCAACGCGTACGACCGGATATGGTGATCCGTATCGGTACCAGAGTACCGGTGACGCTCCCCTCCAGGATCACCGGTGAGCTTGCAGATCTGCTTCACAGCCTTTCCCGCAGGGCTCCTGTCTATCTTATGACACAGTTCAACCACCCGAGGGAACTCGATCATGCAGCCCGCACGGCCTTGATGCGTCTCTCTGATGCGGGGATTCCGCTGTTCAATCAGACGGTCCTGCTCAAGGGTGTGAATGATGATGTCGATCTGCTCGAGCAGTTGATGAACGACCTGGTGGCGGCACGGGTGAAGCCGTACTACCTGTTCCAGGGGGACCTGGCAAGCGGGACATCCCATCTGAGGACGCCCCTTGCAACAGGCTTCGTGTTGGAACAGGAGTTGCGCAGGCGTCTCTCCGGTCTGGCTATGCCGGTCTATGCAGTCGACCTCCCCCAAGGCGGGGGCAAGGTGCCGCTGGTGCAGAAGTCTCTGCTGAGGAAGGAGGGGAACCGATATCTGTTTCGGAGTATGGATGGACAGGACCTCTGGTATGAGGATGTGGACACATAAAAAGCCTGCGGTACCCTTGAGGTACTACAGACTTCTGTCAAGATGATTCCCCTCACAGCAGTTCGGGAAACTTTCGATCTACTACATCTTGTATGGACACCTGTGAAAAGTACTTTACGAAAGCATCATTGGTGTGATTCCAGAAATCGCAAGCCACACATTCTGAAGAGAACTCACAACTAGCCTTATCATGGTCCAGTTCGGTACATGGTGCTACATGATAACCTTCTTCCACTGCGAGAAATATGTCATGAATGGAGACGCTGGCAGGATCTTTCAGGAAGGTGAACCCCCCTCCAGGTCCTCGGGTAGAGATGATAACACCGGCCTTACGAAGTCGAAAAAAGATCTGTTCCAGAAACTCGGGTGACAAATGGGTCTTTTCAGAGAGTGTTTTGATCGATACTGGCTTGTCATCACTGCAGTGCACAAGAAATAGTATTGCCCTGAGCGCATACCTGCCTTTTGTAGTGATTCTCATTATTCCTCTCCGTTACCAGACAGAGTGTTATATCTGTCTGATGGTATATTTTCATGATAATACAAAGTAAACTATAAGTAAAGGCGACCGTAGATAAAAGCCCTGTAACCATGATGTTTTTTATGAGATAATGGTCTGAGACCGGGTATCCCCCGGGTGAACGGGGCCATCTGGGAACTCGTAGAGACCACGATCATCTCGCTGAAAACGTCGTTTTTCAGCTGTTTTATCCCATTGGTCACCTGGTCGTACCACGAGACTCCGGGTATGGGATCACCCATGATGACCAGAGCTCCTCCAGGGGAGTGACCGATCGTCCCCTCGCAGTCAGAAACTCTGTAATACTGTGTGTGTGGATCAGATCTATCAGAACCTGCGGGGCCACCTGTGTGATCGCTCGGGCTGTCGTGCACAGGGCGAGGAGATCTCTGCTGCCCAGACGGATGTGCGTGATCCCCGGATGGATGCGAAGGGCTGCCATCGCGATATGACCCTGTCCGGGGTTCCAGATCTCCAGGGTCTCAGCTGTGCTGTTTCTCAGCAGTCGGCCGGCAAGCTCGACCTCATAGGGGACCGTATCGAAACCGGGGATGTTGTATACCGTCTTGAGCGGGTAGGTGACTCCCTTACAGGTGAAATGGTGTTCACCCCTGAGGTAGGCACCGGGGAACGAAGGATCCGCCGCTCGTACCGATGCATCATCAGCTGCGATGATCATCACCGTATGCCGCTTCCCATCCACTCTGGATCGGATCACGGCACCTGCTTCACCGCAGAGCCTTGCTGCCGTCTCTTTGAGGGTGTCGACGATGACGAAGGCGAACACCCCATCTACGGAGAGTTGTGCGAGACCGTTGGTGATGAATCTCTTGAGCACCGGCTCTCCGGCTTTCGCCGGTATGTTCGTCAGGATCAGATCGAACGACCGGTCTACCCGCTTCAGCGCCTCATATGGGGGAGTGCAGAGGGCAGGATCGAGGATGAGTGAATCAAGTCCCGGGACGGTGGTGATCGCCAGGTCGTTCGCTTCGGCGTTCCTGTGGGTCACAGCCAGTGCCAGAGCATCCCGATCAGAAGCTGTGACTTCCAGATGCGGGTACAGAGCCTTCATGGCTAGTGCGATCGTGCCCACTCCGCAGCCAGCGTCAAGCAGACTCGTGAAGGCTGTGATATCGAGATGTTCGAGGATGGTGTGAAGGAACAGATCGGAACCGGTATCGACGGCATTGCTGCTGAACAGGCCCATCGAGAGTGCGAAAGAGAGGTCCTTACCGCCAATGCGGTATCGGACCTTCTTATTGATCAGATGCTCGATCATGCTGTTAGTTGTTGACTCGCTCAAGGTACTCTTTGGTCTCGGTATTGACCAGGATCTTCTCACCCTGTTTGATGAATATGGGCACTTTGACCTTCAGACCGGTCTCAGTCACCACGATCTTCGAAGCACCGTTGACCGTATCGCCCTTGACGGCATCTTCTGCCTCTGCGACTTCATATACGACCTTGAACGGGATCACGATGTTCAGTGGTCTTGACTCCCACATGGTCACGCGGTAGCTCTCTCCGTCTTTCATCAGGAACTGGTAATCCTCAAACGACTTCATGGGGATCTCGAACTGTTCGAAGGTCTCGGTATCCATGAAGTGGTACATCTCTCCATCGTTGTACAGATACTGGCAGTCTTTGTCATCCACCATGATATCTTCTACTGACTCCTGGGTCTTGATGGTCTCACGCAGCACCTGCCCTGTGGTAGGACTCTTCATCTTCACCCGAACGAAGGCTGAACCTTTACCAGGATTCACGAACTCTCTGTCCACTACGATGAAGGGCTGTCCTTTGACCAGTAAAGCCATTCCTTTGTCTATCTGACCTGCTTTAATCATTATTCACCTCTTGGTATAGCTGTAGTATCGCGGTATCCATTACAGGCACGATACATGCCGGTACGATAGTGCGTCATGACGGATCGTATCGACCGGGGGGCCTACGTCCCTCGATGTCCTGAAGGAGGATCATGACTCATATCTTTCTGTGCGATAGAGAATTCTATCAGAGAAGGGAAATAAAATCACCCCCTGGATAGTCTTGATCGCATGTATTGCCATGAAAAGTCGGTCCACTCCGAGAGCTACACCCGAACAGCGGGGGAATGCCGCATCGAAGATCGTATGATAGCTGTCGTCGATATCGGGGATGACCCCGCCTGATGCCGTACGCTGTTCGATCAGTGACGCATATTCCTGTGCGAAGAAGGCAGCTACCTCTGTGCTGTCGGTCTCCTCGGAGTAGCAGTTAGCCAGTTCCACACCGCCGCCGTAGAGTTCCCATCGTTCCCGGTAGGGGGTACCTGCCTTGCGTTTTGCCAGAGTGCGGATCTGATGGGGGTAATCGGTGAGGACCAGGGGGTGATCCTGAGGCAGTCCCGGTTCGATGAAGGTGAGGAATATGCGGTTGAACTCATCCTCCCAGGTGGTTCTCATGGCTGTCGGGGTGAGACCGAGCTTCTCTGCTGCCGTACGGATCTGTGAGAAGGACTGGACCTTCTCGAGGTCTATCCCGACTGCGTCCCAGAATGCCTGAGCCATACTCATGCGTCTGAACGGCGGGAGCATATGCTCAGGGGTATGGGGCTGGGCAAGGCTGCCGAAGAGCTCTTCGGTCTCTGCGATGGAGTCGATATAATCAGCTTCCATGGTATACCATTCGAGCATGGTGAACTCGGGATTGTGCAGGGGCCCGATCTGCTCGCTGTTCCTGAAGCATCGTGCGAGCTGGAAGATATTCCCCGATCCCCGGGCGATCAGCTGCTTCATATGGATCTCGGGTGACGGGATGAGGTAGCAGGTCCTGTGGGGATGGAAATCGCTGTGAAACTGCGTCTCGAAGTTCTCGATGGAAGTCTCCGGTATCAGCGTCGGTGAGAGTACCGGGGTCTCGACCTCCAGATAGCCCTGTGCGGTGAAGTGATTGCGAATGCCCTGATTCAACAGGCTTCTGTTACGTACTAGCTCTCTATCCATGGCAGGTATACTACCAGAACGAAAAGTACTGAGCAAGAGTGCTGCACCTCTCAGGCTGTACAAGGAGTGATGACTATCTTATACTACCAAGAAGTGCTAAGGTACGTAGTATGATCGTGTATATAGACAGCAGGGTGGCCGGAGGGCACCGGACTGATCAGACACCGAACAGGAGTAGATACTGATGGATGAGTTAGCAATAGGTGATACGCTGCATGGATTCACTCTGATCTCGAAGACGAATCTTCCCGAACAGCATGGGACAGGACTTCGGTTCAGACATGATGCGACAGGGCTCGATCTCTTTCAGGTCGCCAATGATGATCCGGAGAATCTCTTCTCGTTCATCTTCAAGACCCCGCCGAGGAACAATGCGGGGACTCCTCATATCATAGAACACTCCGTGCTTGCCGGGTCGAAGAAGTATCCGGTGAAAGACCCCTTCCTCTCTCTGATGAAGGGCAGTGCCCATACCTTCCTCAATGCGATGACCTATCCCGACAAGACCGTCTATCCTGTGGCTTCTCCCCTGAAGAAGGACTACTACCACATGCTGTCAGTCTATGCTGATGCGGTGTTCTTTCCGCTGCTGCGGAAGGAGACCTTCAAGCAGGAGGGAATACGCATCACTGTGGATCCCAAGGGGGCCCTCAGCTATGACGGGATCGTCTTCAACGAGATGAAAGGGGCCTACTCGGATCATGATTCGATCGTATCGGAGCACTCTGTCAGATCGCTGTTCCCGGATACTGCCTACGGATTCGACTCCGGCGGGGATCCCAAGGAGATCCCTAAACTGACCTATGACGGTTTCAAAGGGTTCCATGCCGAATTCTACCATCCGTCAAACTGCAGGGTCTTTCTCTATGGTGACATCCCCATCGAAGAGCAGCTGCAGTTCCTGCAGTCCCAGTACCTCAAGGACTTCACTGCCATCAAGTTCTGTCATGAAGTCAATGACCCCAAGCCCTGGGACAAACCGGTCTACCAGGAGTTCACCACGCCGCTCAATGACGGGGAGAGCACGCAGGCTAAGTCGACGATCACCATGAACTGGGCAGCCTGCTCCATCCTCGACCCGCTGGATGTCATGACGCTGGAGGTGCTTACCGAAGCGCTGCTGGGAAACCCCGGAGCCCCGCTGTATAAGGCGATCATCGATTCAGGTCTCGGTACTGACATCTCATCGATCAGCGGGATGGACTCTGATTTCAAGCAGGTGGTCTTCTCACTGGGTATCCGGGGTACTGACCCTGACAAGCGTGAGGTGTTCGAACAGCTCATGCGCGGTGAACTCGCATCGCTGGTTAAGCAGGGGATCTCCGCTGAGCTCGTCTTTCAGGCTATCAAACGCATAGAGTTCCAGCAGCGGGAGATCAGGGGCGGGATCCCCACAGGACTGCGGGTGATGTCTCGTGCGGCGAGGGGCTGGCTCCATGGAATGACACCTGAGGCGACGCTGGTGTTCACACCGGTCATGGAGCGACTCAAGGCGGTCCTCGCAGCTGATGAGAGCCCGAAGGGGTATCTCTCCCAATGGATCCGCACCCACCTGCTGGAGAACCGGCACTGTTCGGTCGTGGTGGTACGCCCTGATGCAGCTCACAGTGCGGCTGTGGAGGATGAGCTTGCAGCACAGCTTGCCGCCATCCAGAAGAAGATGACCAAGAAGGAGCTCAAACTCCTTGCCGATGAACAGCAGCGGTTCCTCGATTTCCAGCGGCGTCCAGACGCTGCTGAGGATGTCGCCAGGATCCCCAGGCTCACCAGAGAGGATCTGCCTCCTGAGATCAGTACGATCGATGTGGAGCGTTCTACAGTCGATTCTGTCCCCTGTTACCAGCAGAGACTGTTCACCAACGGTATCGTCTATCTCGATATGGCATTCGATCTGTCTGATCTTCCTGCAGCTGCATATGACTACCTTCCTCTGTTCAGCAGACTGCTCTACATGACCGGCATCCCGGGATTCTCCTATGACCGGCTCTCAAGGCTGCTTGCAGAGAAGACTGGCAGTTTTCATATCACGCTCGATGTTGGGACCCCTGAGGTGCAGCGGCACCTCATCGTCAGGACCAAGATGCTCAAAGAGGATGTGCGTGAAGCGGTGGATCTGATACGAAAGGTCCTGCTGACTTCCGAGCTGTGGGATCTCAAACGGATCAGGGACATCATCAGGGAACAGCGCAGCGATTTCTCTACCAGCGTGATCCCTTCCGGCAGTTCGTATGCGATGCTGCGGGCGTCTTCCAGGATCTGTCCCGCTTCGCTGCAGGAGGATCGGTGGAAGGGTCTCGGTCAGTGGCATGTGTTGAATATGATCGATGATGAGGATGAGAAGGCCCTGCTGGAACTTGCGAAGACGTTCGATGAGCTGCGTGATACCATCCTGGTGAAGAACCGACTCACACTGAACGTGAGTTGTGATGAGAGCGTGCTCGAAGAGGTGAAGGAGGATCTGAGGCTGTTCACCGATGAGCTTCCTGCAGGGTATGAAGCAGCTTCCGAGGCCGGTGTATCGTTCGACCTTCCGCCGGTCTCCTCCGGAGAAGTCTTTCTGGTCCCTTCTCAGGTAGCCTATACCGCTCTGGTCTGTAAGTCAGATGTGTTCGGTTCTCCTGAGCAGACCGCTCAGTCGATCCTTGCCCACATGCTCAGTACGAAGCAGCTGTGGGATGCGATCCGTGTGCTCGGCGGGGCCTACGGCGCCTCTGCCAGTGTCGATGTGATCGAAGGACTGTTCATGTTCTCCTCCTACCGTGATCCCCGTATCGCCGACACCTATATCGATTTCCAGCAGGCTCTGCAGGCTGTGAGCTCAGGTGAACTCGACTCTGAGAGTGTGGAACTGTCAGTCATCTCGCTGGTCGGGAAGGATATGAGACCGATGAGTCCGGGAGAGAAGAGCTATATCGGGTTCAAGCGAGAGCTCTACGGTATCACCGACGAGATCCGAAGGAAGCGAAGAGCCCAGCTGCTGGCAGCAGGGCGTGATGATATCATCGAGGCTGCACGGCTGCTGCATGAGTACATGACGCAGCGACAGTCACTGGCCGTATTGTGCAGTCAGGACATGTACATGAAAGATAAGAAACGACTGCCTGCCTGTCTGAACGAGGTCTCGGTCCTGCCGTTGTAGCGAAACTATCTGTCGAGGGTGTCTCCCCATACTTTGTGAATATCATCCCTCTGGGTGATACTCCGCAGTCTGAGGACGACACACTGGCTGACCGTCGCATGGCCTTTGGCGATATCTTCGGCCAGGGCATGGCACGAGGGTGCACCGCACAACCCGCAGTCGATACCCGGGAGGGCTTTCTTGATCTCCAGATACCGGTCCATCTTCTTCAGTGCAGCCCCGATATCATCATCGAGCTGATAGGCGGATTTTGCTTCGATGCGTTCTTTCTTGATGTGTTTCACCAGATATGATGCCTGACGCCTGATCATGGTCTGCTGCTCAGGGGTGATCTCTCTCATATGCTGTGATCGATGGGTAAGCCGTTCTTTTGCAAGGAAGCGGTTCCCCGGAGCCAGTACACCTCCCGCACAGCCCTCTGCACAGGAACGAAGCTCAAGGAAATCGATGTTGGTGATCTCGTCGTTCTCAAGCCGTTCGAGGAACTCTATGACGTTATGGATCTCATCGATCGCCAGAGTCCTCCCGGGGACGGTGCTGCTCTCCCCTGCGGTGAGACTCCACATGCACGCTTCGGGTGTGAGCGGCGGGATCGGGGTGAACCTGGCGGTCTTCGCCAGCAGTTTCTTGTTCTTGGCGATACTCTTCTGTACCAGATTATAGAGGTAGTCCATGTTGATCACCCCGGTGAATATCTCATGATGGTCGGGGTTCTCAGGTGATTTGATGCTGGCGATTTTTGCGGCACAGGGGGTGACGTAGAAGATACCGATGTCCTCAGGCGGGATCTGCCGGTCGATCAGCTTGTTCCGTATGTACATCGCGGTGATCTCGACCGGTGGTCGCAGCAGGTTCAGGTGTTTGACCAGAGAAGGGTATTTGATCTGGATGAGCCGTACGATCGCAGGACAGTAGGTGGAGATCACCGGTTTGTCATCGGCATAGGTGCTGAACCGGTTGCCGATGGTCTTGAGGATGTCCACACCGAACTCTGCCTCGTAGATATCGGTGAACCCGATATCCCGCAAGGCCGTATAGATGTAGTTCTCCGGGATATCATCAGCGAACTGTCCGATGAAGACCGAAGGCAAGATCGCGATACGCTGGTTGTAGCTGAAGATCTTCTCGAAGTCATCCTGCTCCACGACGATAGCCCCATAGGGACAGGCATCCATGCACTGACCGCAGTCCACACACCGGTCAGGATTGACATGGGCTTTCCCGTGAGAGAGCCTGATGGCTTCGGTCGGACAGTTCCTCATGCATCTCGTACAGCCTCTGCAGAGATCTTCACGGACTGTCAGTGCGTGATGGAAGCTCTTTGAGTTCACGGGGTATGCTCCTTGAAGTTCACTCTCATGTGGATGGAGGTGCCCTGCTCGGATGAGGATATATCCAGTGAGTCTGAGTTGTTCTTGATATTCGGCAAGCCCATACCTGCGCCGAAGCCCATCTCACGTACCTCTGATGAGGCTGTCGAGTAGCCTTCTGACATGGCGAGCTCTATATCGGAGATCCCCGGTCCGCAATCACTGACCACGATATCTATATGTTCAGGGGTGATCGTACAGGATATGCTCCCACCGAACGAATGTGCGACCACGTTCACCTCAGCTTCATACAGGGCTACCACGACACGCTTGATGACCTTCGGGGGGATGTTCAACTGTTTCAGCAGGCGCTTGATCTCACTCGCTGCCTGACCTGCATGTGAGAAATCTCCTGCCGGGATGGAAAATGACTGGTTCATACACCCCTCATCTCTAGTACACAGGTTTCAAGCCGCTCTCATGCAGCAGATAGCTGGCTCTGAACATGGAGTAGGGTGTCGTCATGATCACCATTTCATGTTCGTTGGCAAGGTCTATCATGTTCTTTGTCGGCTGTTTCCCTCTTACGAAGAGGATCTGTGTGATATCGGACATCTCTGCAGTCCTGATGGACTGGATGTTCGACAGACCGGTGATCAGCAGGATATCATCATCGAGCAGGGTAAGCACCTCACTCATGAGATCCGAAGCGAATCCAAGATGGACTTCTCTGTCAAGAAACGCATCACCGCAGATGATTCTGCCGTTGATGACCTCTACTACCTCTTTCAGCTTCATGGCCGAAACTCCTGTGTGCACGTGCGTTGGGACGATGCTTGATGATGGAAGACCGCATGGCTGCGGTCTGTGTCCTTCCTGACCATTATCGATATTATATCCTGATTCATCAACCCCATCTCTTTTGCAAAAGTGGTGAATTCAGTATAGTTATGCCATGAGAGAAGATGAAACAGTACAGAAGATCGAACAGCTCGTATATGAACGGCTGCTCATCGCCGGAGTAGAACTCCCGGAGGACGTGCACGCGGCACTCAGGAGTGCCGCTGCAGGTGCGGAGGACTCGGTCATCCTCCAGGCCATACTCAAGAATCTCGAGATCGCGGAACAGACCCGTCTGCCGATGTGTCAGGATACGGGTATGGCAGTGGTATTCCTTGGCATAGGAGAGGAGCTCTCGGTATGCCTTGGTGACATCCGAAGAGCCGTCGATCGGGGGATCGCACGTGCGTATACCGATGGGAGTTTCAGGAAGTCAGTGGTGGAAGAATCGGTGTTCCAGCGGACCAATACCGGGAACAACCTGCCTGCTGTCTATCATGTGGAGATCGTAGCAGGTGACCACCTGAGTGTCGACATCCTCATGAAGGGCTTCGGCAGTGAGAACTGCAGCAGCCTGAGGATGCTCAATCCAACGGCAGGTGAAGACGGGGTGGTAGATGCCGTCGTGAGCATCATGAGAGCGGCAGGGGGGAAACCCTGTCCCCCGGTAGTCCTTGGTGTAGGGATCGGGGGGACCTCTGACCGGGCTGCGGTGCTGTCAAAGAAGGCCCTGCTTCGCGAGGTCGGCTCTACCCACCGGGATTCGCGCTATGCGGCTCTCGAGCAGCGCATCCTCGAAGCGGTCCAGGCTCTGGGCATCGGGCCGGGGGGATTCGGCGGTGAGCCGACTGCCCTCGGAGTGATGATCGAACAGGAGGCCACCCATATCGCCGGACTGCCGGTAGCAGTGAGTATCAACTGCTGGGCTGACAGGAAGGTCCATATCGAACTCGACAGGGAGGGCCGGGAACTATGAAGTATCAACTACAGCTGCCGCTGTCACAGGAGGCAGTGAGCAGACTGCGCATCGGTGATGAGGTGATCCTTTCGGGCTCGATGCTCGTGGGAAGGGATCAGGTGCATAAACGGATCGTACAGTCACTCATCGATCACGGCACCTCGCCGGTAGATCTGGTCGGTCAGACGATCTACTACATGGGACCGGCCCCTGCCCCGAACGGGCAGATCATCGGCTCCTGCGGTCCGACGACCGCCTCACGTATGGATCCCTTCGTCCCGGATCTGCTTCGAGCAGGACTCACCGGTATGATCGGAAAAGGTCCGAGAAGCACAGAGGTGGCAGAGGCGATCAGAAGCGCTCGAGCGGTCTACTTCGCTGCATATGGCGGTTGCGGTGCGCTCTATGCCCAATGCGTCCAGCGTATCGAGCTGCTTGCGTTCGAGGACCTTGGTCCGGAGGCACTCTTTCGTATCCATGTCAGAGATTTCCCGGTCATCACGGCCATAGACCCGCTAGGGATCAGATCTATACCGTATAGCTGATCTTCTCATTGATGATGACCCGATTCTTGCCGTTCGCTTTGGCGACAAGCAGGGATTCATCAGCGAGCCTGATGAGGCTGTCGATGACCAGTGGCCCCTTCTGATGTGTAGCGATCCCGATGGAGTAGGTGATCTGGTGCTCAGGGGGTATGTCTATGAGGGTATGGGTGGCGGCCTGCAGCTGTTTGCAGATACTCCTGTTGAGCTGCACCCTGCTCTCGAGGATCCTCTGGGCGATGCGGTAGGCCCCGTGCTGATCGGTCTTCGGCAGGAACATGACGAACTCATCACCACCGAGACGGAATGCCGAATCAGCCTTCCTGCAGAAGTCCTTCAGCACAGAGGCGAACTCCGAAAGGACCCTGTCGCCGATCTCATGGGAGAAGGTGTCATTGTAGTACTTGAAGTTATCGAGATCGATATAGAGCACGGAGAAGGCTGTCGACAGATCCTCTGCATAGCGTTCATATCGTGAGATCTCCTGTTCTGCTCTTCTCTGCAGCTCATTTCGGTTCCACAGCCCTGTGAGTTCATCCGTCGATGCCAGTCGCGACAGCCGTTCGTTCACCTCATGCAGTTCACGGGTCCTCTCTGTGATCCGTTTCTCCAGATCATTGGTCAGTTCCCTGCTGATATTCAGTGCCTCTATGTAGCGGTTGGAGAACTCGAAGGAGTGGGCAAGCACGAAGAAGAAGAGCCCGAAGGGGATGAGGTTGTAGGTGAAGAAGGCTGAGAAGGCGGGTATCAGATAGAAGAGGATCTCGTTCAGGACCGTTATACCCAGAGCCGCACCGCCGATGATGATGATCAGAGAGGTGTTCTTTCTCTGCAGGGAACCGATGGTCATGACTATCATCCAGTAGAGGGCATACAGGCTGATGATCCCCATGAAGAGATCGAGAAAGGCGTTATAGAACAGAACCTGGGAGAAGAGGATGATGAGCGAGTAGAGACCACCGAGTCCTGCAAAGCTGTAGGCTGCTCTCCTGTTGAAGATGGCACCGAACGCGTAATGGCTGTAGAGGGCAAAGACCAGGAATCCCAGGGAGATGGTCAGATACTCGATCTTCATCTCCAGTTCATAGGGGAAGTCCGGGAAGACCTGCAGGATCGGTATGGTATTGGTCAACAGCGATCGTGCTGCAATGATCAGGCAGAAGAGACCGAAGAGGAAGATGCTCGAATCTCTGTTGTCCTTCCCGTAGAAGGAGAGCAGGAAGATACCCATGAGAAAGAGGATCCCTGAGAGATAGACGGAGACCGAATTCTCGATGATGAAACTTCGGGTGATCGACTGCGGGGTACCGAAGGAGATATCCTGTACCAGACCCCCTTTTCGGTGGTGGAAGTTCGCTATCTGGAGTATGAGCTGCAGGTCTGTCTCCTGTGTATGAAAGGTGGCCGTTGCGGGTCTGAACTGCGGGGTAGTGGTGCTCCTGCTGGTACCGACGGTCCCTGCAGAGAGGAGCAGGCTGTCATCGATGAACAGGTTATAGGAACTGTAGATCGATTTGAGCTCCAGGGCATAGTATCCCGGCTCAGGAAGTTTGATGTGCATCACATAGGTCCCGAAACCGGTTCGTTCTAGGGACTTCCCCTCAGGCCCCAGATAGGTATGCCACTGAGACGGTACTTCGATATACCCGCCGCCTGCCTCTGCCGGATGCTCTATCGTCTTCAGTTCCTGAGCCCTCATGAGGACCTCAGGATAGAATTCCCATGTTCCCTGAAGAGCGAAGGTCCCGATATCGTCATACGGGATCGATGAGAGATCGAGAGTCCCCTGCGGTATGGGTTGATATTCCTTGATCGCCACCGTCTGGGAGATCAGAGCCGCAAAGGTGAGGATCAGATAGATGATACCGGCGAACAGAACGATCTTTCTCATCTTCCCAGTATAGGTTCCTATCACTGATGTGGCAATAGAATTTGTACCACTGCCTGACAACTGCATCATGACCCTTTCCATTCTATGGTCTTTTTGATACAGTAGTAGTTCGACCGAATCTTTTTTATAGGAAGGCAAATGATGAAACATGGGATAAAGATAGTAGCAGTGATCATGGTACTGCTTGTCATTGGCGCCGCAGGGTGCTTTGCAGGTGGTTCAAGCGAGAAAGCGGAGGCTCCCAGTGAGCTGAAAGCCCCGGAGACACTGCTGGAGCGATTCAGCTATGCGTTCGGCTATATGTTCACTGAAAGTTATGTGGATCAGGGAATAGATTTCGCACCTGAATACTTTGCACAGGCGATGGCAGATGCCCTTGAGGGCACGGAGAGTCTGTACTCTGAAGAAGAGCTCGAGGCCATCCTCACCGAGTACCAGATGGAGCTCATCGCAAAGCAGGAAGCGGCTCAGGCTGAAGCCGGTGCTGCCAATCAGAAAGAAGCTGATGACTTCCTTGCCACGAACAAGACCCGGGCAGGTGTGACGGAGACTGCGAGCGGCCTGCAGTATGAAGTGGAAGTAGCAGGTGACGGAGAGATACCACAGGCTGATGATGTGGTGACGGTGCATTACACCGGTTCCTTCCTCAACGGACAGGTCTTCGAGAGCTCCAAGGAGAGCGGGAACCCTGCGACCTTCATGCTCAGTGCTGTGATCCCCGGCTGGGTAGAGGGCGTACAGCTGATGCCTGTCGGCAGTACCTACCGGTTCTTCATCCCACCGGCACTCGCCTACGGCGAAGCAGGTTCACAGCCGGTCATCGAACCGAACCAGCTGCTGATCTTCGAGATCGAGCTGCTGAGCATCGATACGGACAAGATGGAAGAATAGTATGACCCTGCATCGATAGTGATACCAGAGAGACCCTTGTAACCAAGGGTCTCTCTGTTTGTTAAACGAGTGAGTGAGTGACTGAGTAATGAATGCCCTGCAAACAGATATATTTCTTTCCCTGATTGGATAACTACTATGAAGATTACCCACATTATCAAGATATGTGCGATATGTTGTGTCCTGCTCATCACAGGACCGATCATCTCGTTATATGCTGAGGCTATCTCACCGGTACAGCTGGTCGGTATCGACATGGAGGTCAAAGGGCTCACGAGTGCTCAGAGACTGTTACGACAGATCGGGGTGACCTCGGAGGTCTATCAGTTCGACAGCTATGATGACCTTGAGAAGTTCATCGTCTCTCTGCAGCAGAAGATGACCAACAAGCGGATCTTCGATGAGATCAGCTATGAGCTGATACCGGAACTCTCGGATGACCTGTCGGTCAAGCGGTATCGGGTATGGTTCTATGTCGATGATGCTTTCACCACGCTGGTGATCCCCTATGCGAAGTATGACTCGAACTACGGGGCAAAAGCCGGGGTCAAGCTCTTCGATCATAATGTGCTCGGTACGCTCTCAGAACTCGCGCTGACCTCGACGATCAGGCAGAACGATCTCTCCTGGGATGAACCGGTGTACTTCACATCTCTCACCTGGAACAGGATACCATTCTTTGGTACGACCCTCGATACTGCTGCAGAGCTGAACATCAGGCAGACTGCAGACGGCTTTACCGATGGGGATCTGCTCACCTCTTTCAACTTCTCAGACCTCAGGCTGCTGAACCATCGGTTCAATATATCAGCGCAGATCCATACCTTTCAGCTCGATCAGGAGTATTGGGGAGACTCTGAGATCGATATCTCCTTCTCGATCCACGACATCATGATCACTGAAACCCATAACCTTGCTCTGAGCACGACGGTCAGTATCGATCAGAACGGTCATGGGTTCGATGACTTCGCCTATACCCTGTTCACCGGCGCATCCGTCTCGGGCATCGATATGCTCGTGACCGATATCACGTTGAATACCGGGCTCAACTTTGCAGTCGACCCCTACAGGATATCCTCCGAACTGACGAGTATCTACTTCGGTGCCAGTGATTCCTATGCGCTTCCCTTCGGTGTGAGCTATGCGACCGGAATCAAGTATGTGATCGATTTTGCTGATCCCCGGCAGTATGTCACCTTCGATAACTCTCTCTCCTACGGCAGGATCGACTGGAAGCATAACTACCGGGAGGGTCTCTCCCTTTCTCTTTCGAACAGCCTGACGTACAGGAGTCACTATCTGTACGAACCACCTGCAGTCTTTCCCAGCTATACCGCTTTTCATGCCAAGGCGTTCGCGATTCTCTTCGATTCGATGAATATCGGATCACGATTCACCGGGTTCTACTCCACGGTCGATCCGGTAGCCTTCATGAACAGCACTGCAGAGATCCCTGCTCAGTACATGCGGGGGATCCTTGATGAGGATTTCCCTTCCTATACCGGCCGGTACGGGGGGATCCTCAATCTGAATGTGATGGGGACGCTCATCGATCTCGACGGTATCGCCGAGTTGATCGTCTCCCCCTTCCTTGATGTCGGTATCTTCGAGGGAGAGGAGCCCGGAGCAGGGCTTCGTACCGAGTACAGCGGCGGGATCGAGTTCTACGGGATCTTTGATTCCTACCAGAGCTATCCGTTCAATGCATCGATCGGGTTGGATCTCAGCGATGTCTCAGCCTGGTTCGCCCGGACTTTGGGTGATGGTACGATCGGGTACGAGATCATGATGTCTCTGAACCTGTTCTACTGATCACCTATGATGTATAGGAGTGTAGTGACGTGATGAAACGATCTATCGCGGCAGGTTGTCTGCTGCTTATGCTTGCAGGGACTGCGTATGCCCGACAATATACCAGTATCGATCTGGATGATCCTGTCTACAAGGTCCTCGATTCTCTAGAACTCAGAGGTCTTATCCCTCCCATGCCGGAGGTGAAGCCCTATACCCGTGCTCAGGTCATCTCAGCTCTTGCATCGGCAACAGGAGCGGGGAGCAGTCTGTCAGAGCATGAGCGTGTGCTCATTGAATCTGAGCTCGAGCGACTCCAGTATCGCGGGGGGGCGCTGTTCGAAAGCGGCAGAATAACCACCGATACCCTCTCAGGTGAGGGTATCTTCGAGATGGGTGCATCTATCTCATCACTGCAGTCGGTCCCTCTGAACAGTCTGAAGGAGTATGATTCGAGGAATATGGTCACCGCCTATATGAGAGGTGATATCTCCTCGTTCATGTCCTTCAACATGGAAGCGGGAGTCAGGATCGATAAACGTGATACGGCAGCCTGGCCTCCCTATACCTTCACCAACCCGGGAGAGGGGCACTACTTCACCTACGGTACCGGGGATGTGAACAACAACGTGGGGTATCCTGATGCTTCGTATGAGGGATTTGCCAATGGGTTCGAGACGTCCCCTGAGGTGACTCTCTCGCTGTTCGATGACTCACTGATGATCAGATGGGGTATGCTCAAGAGAGACTGGGGGATGGGTTCGGGGAATCTGGTGATCTCTGATTCGGCACGCTCGTTCGATGCTGTCGAAGGACGCATAGAGCTTGCTCCCTGGGTCTCCTATTCCTTCCTCACCGGTACGCTCACCCGATACAAGGATCCTGACGGGGGAAGACCTGATACCTATCAGAACATGTTGACGACCAAGCGGATCGAGATCGAACTGCCGTTTGGTATTGAAGTCGCTCTGCATGAGACGGTCCTCTGGATCAAGCGGTTCGAGTTGGGATATATGAATCCGTTCATGATCACGACCCTCTATCAGAACATCCTCGGTGATTATGACAACATGTTCGCCGGTGTCGATCTCTCCATCTCGCTGTTCGATACAGCGACCCTCTATGGGTCGATCATGACCGATGAGATGCATCATGCGAATCCCGTGCTCTGGTTCAAAGAGGCCCGTGACATCTTCGCCATGCAGCTGGGTCTGCACAGTGCGCTCCAGTTCGTGCCGATGGGTTCTGCACGGCTGCAGTATACCCGGATCGAACCGTTCTTCTACACCCACAGACCGATGGAATACCCGACCTATGAAGAGGCTGTCTCTACAGAGTATATGAACAAGGGAGAGCCGCTGGGCTACTACCTTCCGCCGAACTCCGATGAGTTCAAGCTGGAGCTCTCCGGTATGGCAGGCCCCGATCTCTCGGTTTCGAGCACGGTGCAGTATATACGGCATAGTGGACAGTATGGTTCTGCGATGGATGAGCCTATCGATTATGCACGGTATGAAGCAGGAGGGTATGACCAGAAGGCTTTCATGCTCTATCTGGTCGAGCATACCTTCATCGGGTCTCTCTCTGCTGCATACAGCATCCCTGAGAGTCCTGTCGCGTTGTCTGCCGCCTACGCCTACAGTCATTCGTTTCTGAGAGAATATGATACTCCCGGTGGTTTCACGGAATGGGAGTCCTTCGGTAATCATATCCTCCAGCTGGGAGTCACGATCTATGGTGACTAGCAGCTACCCGGAGAAGAGTACAGATGGAAAACAGTAAAGATTTCAAGTTCTTTGTCTTACGGCTCGCTGCAGACTCGGCAGTGATCCTCGGATCGTGGTTCGTTGCCTACTATGTGAGGTTCCATATCTTCGAGGGCGGTATACCCGGTTTGCTGCCCTTCTTCTCAAGAGTATCACTGCTTGTGCTCCTGATCTATATCTACATGATCAATCGGAACGGGCTGTATGCCGGACTGCGCAGCTCCTCATGGGTGCAGGAGCTGCAGCTGCTGCTCTACAGTGCCCTGGTCTCCGATGTCTCCATCGTGTTGATGTTCTACTTCTTCTTCCCAGAGCGTGTGAGCCGGCTGACGCTGATCCTGTTCGGGGTCATCAGCCTGCTCGGGGTGACGGTAGAGCGGAAGCTGGTGAATCGGTATCTCAACCATGTCAGAAGGAAGGGCAGGAACCGAAAGACGGTACTGTTCGTAGGCTACGGCCATCATCTGAGGGAGTACTATGATCGGCTGCAGCTTAAGGGTGATGCAGGTCTTGCTGTCATCGGCCAGGTCGACAGCGGGAATGAAGAGCTTCCGGGTGTGACGCAGTATACCGAGGAGGTCCTGCAGCTGGTACACGAGAGACGGCCAGATGTCATCGTCATCGGGTATCCTGCCTCAGAGTACCGGAGAGCACAGGCACGGGTCAACGAACTCGCAGAGGTCTTTGCCAGTGTGATCTTCATCCCCAGCATGGTCCTCTCCTCGCTGAGTACCAGATTGTCCAACTTCTATAATATCCCTGTGGTCCATGTGAACCATATCAACTTCACCCATTTTGACCGCATAAAGAAACGGGCTATGGATCTGCTGCTCTCAAGCATGGGGCTGATCCTGCTCAGCCCGTTCTTCCTGGTCATCGCAATCCTGATCAAGCTCACCTCACCTGGGCCGGTCTTCTATACGCAGGAGCGGGTGAGTATTGATGAGAAGCTCTTTGACATGATAAAGTTCCGCTCCATGAGGGCTGAGCCGTCATCGGAGAGGCTGCAGTGGACGGTCAAAGATGACCCCCGGTGTACAGCTATCGGCAGGTTCATGCGCAAGACGAGTATCGATGAGCTGCCGCAGCTGATCAATGTCCTCAAAGGGGAGATGAGTCTCATCGGTCCCAGACCTGAACGGAAGGAGTTCGTGCAGCAGTTCAACAGCGAGATCCCAGGGTATCCTCTCAGGCATAAGGCGAAGACCGGGATCAGCGGCTGGGCTCAGGTGAACGGTCTGCGGGGGGATACGTCCCTCACTGAACGTATCGATAGTGATCTCTACTATATTCGAAACTGGAGTATCGGTCTTGATCTCAAGATCCTTGTCATGACCGTCTTCAAAGGATTCGTTAACAAGAATGCATACTGAACTGGAGATCTTTCAAGAGGTGTTCCCGGACTACCGGGAACTCGATGTCACCTTCGCCCACTACTGGCTGGTGACCTGGAGGGGCGGGGAGAAGGTGCTCAAAGCGCTTCTGGATCTCTTTCCCCGTGCTGCAGTCTATACCATGTTCTATGATCAGGAGGTCTGTGGACCACATCTGGAGGGGCATCCGGTCTTCTCTTCCCGTTATGATCACCGGATCCTGAGAAGACACTACCAGAAGCTCTTTCCCCTCTATCCCCGGGCTGTGGGAAGTCTCGGACCGGTGCCTTCCGGTGATCTGCTGATCTCGAGTGAATCGGGACCGATCAAAGGCATAGCCCGGGCAGATATAAACATGCCTCACCTGTGTTATATCCATACACCCATGCGGTACTGCTGGGGAGGTACCGATGATTACCTGAATACCCTTCCGGCTGTTGCAAGGCCGCTTGCCCGTACGATGTTCGAACGGCTACGGGTATACGATACGACTACCATCGATAACGTGAGTGAGTATGCAGCGAACTCGGAGCATGTACGCTCACGGGTGCAGCAGTACTACCACAGGGATGCGAAGGTGATCTATCCTCCCATCGCAGATGAGCTGTTCAACGAACCGAGGTATGAGCAGAAGAGACCGGGTAAGCACTATCTGAGTTTCGGTGCGCTCACCCCTATAAACGGATAGATCTGCTCGTCGATGCGTTCAATCAGAGCGGGGAACCCTCGTGGTCATCGGTTCGGGTAGTGAACTGAAGAAGTTACGCTCCCGTGCCCATGAGAACATCACCTTCCTGGGTTCAGCTCCCTGGATCGTGGTTCAGGAGGCGATCATGGATGCCAAAGCCCTGCTGTTCCCGGGAGTGGAAGATTTTGGTATGATACCGCTGGAAGTGATGTCTTACGGGCTGCCGGTGCTCGCCTATGCGAAGGGTGGAGCTCTGGAGACCGTGATCGATCATCCTGAGGATACCGGTACTTCCACCGGCTGTCTCTTCTACGAACAGACAGTCCCTGCGGTACTGGAGGTCATCGAACGGTTCGAGGCGATCGAGCGATCGTTCGACAGAGCCTTCATCTTCACGCATGCCTCAGGTTTCAGAGAGCATGAGTTCAAGAAGCAGATGCTCCTGATGATCAGAGCCATGCTCGAAGGATAGAGGAATAATCATGAAACGAACGATACAGCTGATAGTGATCAGCTTCTGCATAGGCAGTGCAGCACTCCTGTCTGCTTCCCCCATCTCACGGTATATTCCACAGCTGGATGAGGGGCAGCTCGATCGTCTCAAAGCGGGAGAACTGCTCTCCAATGACAGCCAGAAGTCTGACTCCCTGAAGCTGCTCGGGCAGGAGACGCTCATCGCCGAGGCGGTAGAGCAGGTCCCGCTGGAGGCTGATACCCTCTTTGTCGAGTGCCTGACACTCATCCCGTATCCTGAGTATATGGGATCCCTGGATGAGGAAGAGCTGCTGCTGAAGATCTTCAACACGCTCAGAAGTGTGTCGACCCAGGAGGGGATCACCTATATCTCACACAGAAAAGGGAACAAACCGGCAACACTGATCTCTTCCTCCCATGTCACGAACAGGGTCGGGAGCCGAACGGTCCTGCCGGATGTGGTAGTACAGCAGCTGCCTGAAGAAGATACCCTCATCGTCTTTCAGGATGATACCTCGTTTCGTAAGAACTTCTATGAGTACCACTACAGGACCCGCGGTGATGAGATCTATGTGGAGATGACCAATAAGACGGACATGAAGGTGTTCGGGCTGATCCCTGCTGTGAAGCGTGATGTGCTGCAGATCACTTTGTCGCTCATAGCTGCTGATGAGGGGATCATTGCCTATTCGGTAGCCGTTGCCCCGCACCAGCGACCTGTGATCGATATCCTGGTCTTCTCAGTCCATCTTCCCAGTGCCTTCCAGCGAAGGCTGGTCGCTGTGCAGGAGTGGTTCACCGCCCGGCTGCAAGAGTGATACGGGCTCCGAGCGTCAGCTGCAGGTCTGAGACATGGGGATGAGACATGAGGTTCTCTGGCTCCCATCGATGGATCCAGTCGAGCGCTCCTGAGAGGGTCGTCCATGTTCCGATGGGGCTTCTGCCCTCATAGAGATGATCAGCTGATGTTCTACCGCATCCTTGGAGGGGTCTGCGGGGTCGACGGTCGTCGGGGAGATCAGAGATGCCGGATCGGGCTCCTCATCGCTGCCGCTCATCCACTGAGAATCCTGATCGATACACCCCTGTGCAAGATAGGTCAGCCTCATTCCCAGATCCCAGGAGTCGATCGAGGTGGTCCCGGCATCGAGTGCGACGATGATCGTATCGGGACCCCAGCTGAACCCCAGCACATCTTCATCGAAGAGGTTGCTTCCTGATCGGTTGAATGCTCTGTTCGCCACGATGAAATCGATCGGATAGGTGAGCCCGTGATCTCTCAGGTACATATATGGATCGGTATAGGCAGCTTCAAGGGTAAGAGAGAAGATTCGGCTGGATCCTATGGGTCTGATCAGGTGTATGCCGCCCAGGCAGGCCAGGGCGTTGGGATACGAGCCTTCCCCTGTGCTGTTCTCACCGGGTACGGCGAACTCATCCACTGCGAACTGGCCGTAGAGATAGGCTCCTTGAGCGAGTGTGTACTGCAGGTCAAGACCGGCGATGGAGTTTGCATTCCCGGGGATGTAGAGGTTGTGGTAGAAGGAGAAGGGGTTGAGGGTACTCAGGAAGATCCCCTCTCCCTGATACATGATCGCCTCACTGACGGTTATGTTCAGACGGTCCCACAGTGTGAACTCGAACCGGTGTGCGATGAACAGTTCGACTCCACTGATGGGATCACTGAATCCTGGAGCAGCAGATCCTTCATCAGCTGTACTCAGGTAGGCAGAAGGCGGGATGAAGGAGATGATCAGCGAGGTGGCTTTCATCCATTCGTTGAAGGCTGTCGCTTTGAAGAACTCATGGTAATCCATATGATCCCCGACCAGCAGGTTCCCTGTGATCCCGTTCCCCCATCTGATGCGGTCCCTTCCCAGCTGTATGTTCCAGTGGTCAGATCCCATCGAGATGAACCCCCTCCAGGGGAAGGATGCATCCAGGTTATCTGCAGAGCGGTCAAGGATCAGGTTGGTCGAGATGGGCGGACCGAAGAACCCTGAGGAGTCTGTGGTCTCGGTCACCTTGTCATAGAAGCGGTTGTTCTGGATGTTCATATCGAAGAATCCATAGAACGCGTTCGGGAAGCTGAACTCAAGAGCAAGATCGACGGGTGCACTTCTGCTGGTATGATCGATGACCCACTCCTCATCCTGATCGAAGAACTCTGACCTGTCGGTATGCAGGTATACCTCCGGTGCTGCCTGGAGACTGACCTGCAGGTTCGGTCGTGCGGTATGCAGCTGCTTCTGCAGATGTTCATATATCGGCAGAGCTTCAGTCCCAAGTGATTCCTTCGGGATGCGGCTGAACAGGCTGCGCAGTTCAGCTTCACTCCACGGCCCGGAATCTGAGGGGGGAGCTATACCCGACAGGACACTGAGCAGCAGCAGCTGCCGGTATGCAGGGGAGGAGACAGGATAGATCTTCTGCGACTGATCGGCTGCAGCACTCATAGCCAGTGCAGAGAACAGGAGTATGAGAGTTGTGAACTTCTTCAGGACTTGCTTCATGTGATCCCTCATCTATGTATCTACAGGTAGTCAGATTCATTATAGTATAGATTTCATCATGTTACAGCAGGAACAGGTGTATTCGGGTGGGGAAACTGACGGTGGAAATAAAAGTCCAAGATTTGGTACAGCCCCGGCATAAGAAGCACCCCTGTTCAGGCTGCTTTTTGCACAGTTTGCTTCTGTTCAATCAGCGTTTGTCCCGATTGCGTGAAATGCAGCACCTGGTATGCTCAGATGCAGGGACCGATTGGTGATTTCGATGTATCGCAAGAGGATATGATGAACAGACGTCTCTCATACATCACATCTGACTTGAAACGCACAGTATAGAGGTCTGCAGTGAAGAAAATGGTTGTAGGGATCTCTTACAGTACAGTATGGAGCCTATGATCACAGGAGAGTCTTTTCATTGAGCTATAGTGGATAGCCTGCAGGACCATAAACACCTGATAATGAATCTTGGATTATCGCCAAAATGGTTATTTTCTGATACACTGCCCACAGTATATGACTATGGTGCTGGTAGTTATACCTTCTGTATCAGAGTCATCGCTGTATCTTGTTCGGGATCGGTACAAACAACCGTGTATCTATCATTTCGGCTGGTATGCTCAAATGTGGATCTTGGCTTCTCTGGATCGTCTTTCAGAATGCTGGAACGATCTTTTGCATGTCTGGTATCTGATGATTTCATATAAAGAGAGGTATCACCAATTAACAGGAACGTGCTGAATAATATAGGGTGGCTGATCTTTGATAAGGTCTTTGTTCTGCTCATCAACCTTCTTGTGATTGTGAAGATCGCAAATTACTATGGTCCGAAGCAGTATGGTTCTTTCCAATATGCAGTAAGTATTATCACGTTGTTCGGAATCCTTGTTCAGTTCATCGATGACAGGGTGGTGAAGAAGCAGTATGGAAAGCTAGACCACAGCTATATTATTGGGAATGTCACAGTCGCAAAGACGATAATCAGTCTTGTTGCAGGATTATCAGGGTTGCTGCTACTGCTGGTATGTATTCCTTCGGACAGAGATTTCCAGATCATGTTCAGTGTGCTTCTGTGTAATATGATCGTTCAGTCTGCTGGTATGGGGTTTCAGAACTATTTTGACTATAATCTTAACTCCAAGAGGATTGTCATAGCTGCACAGGTTGCTACTGTTGCCAGCAGCTTGCTGCAGTTAGCAGCCATAGTGCTTCACTACCGGATTACTGTTATTGCTGGTATCATCCTGTTTTCATCAATCATCAAGTTGGCAATGCTTATCGTTCAATTCTTCCATTGCTACCGGTTGAAGATATCCTTGAGAATCGATTTCGGCTTTGTGAAGAAGTTGATGATCGAAAGTATCCCTCTTGCGATAGCTGCAGTCGCAGCGACTGTCTATACCAGGATTGATCAGGTCATGATCGGTTCCATGCTGGGAGTCTCTGAGGTAGGGATCTATGCCATCTCTAACAAGTTGATCGGAGTGGTCGCCATAGCGATAGCGCCTGTTCAAGCTTCGGTCTTTCCAAAGATGTTAGAGTGGCATGCTTTGGACAAGAAGGTCTACTACTCTCGATATCAGATGATCACCAGTCTGATGACATGGATATATATAACCGGTACCATCGCATCCCTGCTCATCCTGCCATTCATATTTGACAGATTCTTCACCCAGGAGTATCAGCGCAGTCTTGATGTCTTTCGTATTCACGTTATCGGGACTTTTTTCATGTACAATGCAGCCCTTCGCAGCAGCCACTTCACTATCAATGGTAAGACCAAGATCATGTTGGTCACACAACTGATCGCAGTTGGTGCGAACATTATCCTGAATGTCCTGCTTATCCCTATCAGTGGTATCTATGGAGCAGCTTTAGCTACTGCGATAACACAGTTCTTGTCGCTCTTTCTGCTTAATAGCTTTTTTCAAGCAGGAAAAGAGGTGTTCTGGATCGAGCTCAAAGGGCTTAATCCATACTATATCTTTAAGAGGTGATGTACTCTACGAGCTCTCTGAAGGCTCCTCTGCCTCCGGGTGCTTGAGTTATATAGTCAGCTGCTACTTTAACCGCATCAACTGCATCAGCAACTGCACATCCCAGACCGACAGCTTGTATCATCTCAAGATCGTTGATATCATCACCAAGATATGCTATCTCCTCAGGAGTTAATTGATAGTTCCTGCAGATCTCATCGAGAAGGCCTAATTTGTCTGAGATTCCCATATAGAGAAAATCGACTTTCAATTTTTCAGCCCTCCGTTCTACCAAGGGGATGTGTTCCCCTGTGATAATCCCTGTGATGATGCCTCTGTTGTGCAGGATCTCAAATCCCTTACCATCTTTGGCATTGAATTTCTTCAATTCATCCCCATGAGCACTGTAGTACATGCCTCCGTCTGTCAGTACACCGTCTGAATCAGTGATGATGCATCTGATCTTTGGCTTAGTACGAACCTGCTGCAGTTTTGATCTTCTTTGCAGCAGGTGTTCGATTATGATAAAATCATCTTCTTCATCGATCTCGAAGAAACTGTTTTCATCCATCTGACAAGTCGCAATCCTTCCCGATATCCTGCAGGATGAGTGTAACAGGCGTTCTCGAGAAGTGATGTAGAAAGCTCCGTTCTCAACTTCATAGCCTTCGAAATCCTGCCTGCGAGGTCTGTGCAGAGGGATATAGTTCTGCGGTTCTCCGTTCTTCCAGAGAAACCTTTTCTGGCTTACCGTTGAAAGAACACTATCGACTGAGTCTTTCTCATATAGCCCTATCCCCTGATCGAGCTCCTCTGCTGTGAGCAGGGGTGATGTTGCCTGTATGAGGATGATGTTTGAGAAGTCATAGTCCTTAGCGAATTCCATCATCACTGATTCAGTAGATGCTCCATCAGTTGAGACCTCTGCTGTTCTGTCGATGATATGCAGCTTATCAGATGGGTAGGTAGCAACGATCTCTCTGATCTGTTCATGATCTGTTGAAACCACAATGGAATCGATCTCCTGACACTTGTGTGCTGCATCCAGTACCCAATACACAAGCGGTCTGCCGCATATCATCTTGATATTCTTCAATGGGATAGATTTACTTCCTCCTCGAAGAGGAATGAATGCTACATAGGTTCCAAGGTGCTGTTTCATTGATTATTTCCTGTATTTCAGCTTTTCTCTCTGTACTGCTTCAATCTCAAGTATATCACTTTTTTTTATAGCTTAGAGCTTTATTCACTGCTTTCAGATCTCTCTTCACTCTTCGCAACCCATCAGGTTCCAGTGATGCAGCATGATCAGTTCCCTTCCACGTCCTATCTAACGTATAATGTCTCTCAATCACAGATGCCCCCAGAGTATATGCAGCGACATCGACAGCAATACCCAAGTGATGCCCGGAAAACCCGATCTGCTTCACTCTGTCTCCATAAGCATCTACAAGACGTGTTATCTCAAGCAGGGCAACATCTTCAAAGGGAACAGGATATCCGGAAGTGCAGGAGTAGAGCACCAGATCTTTTGTTCTTTGATGGTGATCAAACAGCTTGATAAGCTGTTGTTCCTCTTCTCGGGTTGTCATCCCTAATGACACATGTATGTCCCCTGGAAAGTGTTGGCAGAGCCATGTAATCATTTCGACATTCGTATTGCATGCTGAGGGTATCTTGATCATACCGGGTTCAAGCGAAGCGATGGCTTGTGCAGACGTCAGATCCCATACGGAACTGCTGTATTCGATGCCAAATTCTTCACACCAGCTTTGTAACTGCGCATGCTGTTCAACAGAGAATTCCAGGAATTCTCTGTGCTCTCCATATGTGTTGCCATAGGCGTTTACAGGATTCGGATGCGGGCTATTGTATTGCTGCTCCGTCAATAGTTCTCGGTTGTTCCTCTTCTGGAACTTAACAGCATCTGCGCCGCAGAAGATCGCAGCTATCTTGATCAGTTCTTTGGCGATCTCCATTTCTCCCTTGTGATTACAACCGATCTCTGCAATGACAAATGGTTCATGATAGTTCATGTTTTATCCTTTTGACGATGTCAATCAATTCATCCAATGAATCAGGGATGTATATGGCATGTCTTTTGGTATACAGATTATTCACTTTATCAAGAAAACTTTCTACACCACTCCAGAATTCATTCTCCGGGTTTTGAAAGAATAGTTTGTAGGTAAAGATCATATAGGGTTCTTTATCATAAAGGAGTTTCGGCATGATCGCAGCGGTCGAGAAACAACTGATCAGAAGGTGGTTGTCAGTGATCTCTTCAAGACATACCAGTTCCCACATGACTTCTGAAGTATCTACTGATATACCGTTGCTCTCAAAATGTTTCATGCGGGGATGTACCCGTATGATAAAGTCCTTGATCTGCTCTTGTTGAAGTCTCGCTAACAGTTTCGTATCAGAATCTGCAATGTAGCCTGACATCTCTTCCAGCGGCTGTGTCAGGTAAACGATGGGATCGAAGTTGTACGTTCCGTCTTGTGAATACGAAAAAACCTTTTTGATCAGGGGTATTGCCGGATTTCCATGTGTTAGAGCCGGTAATGCACAAAGGTCTTCTGCTATATCATTCGTTGCCAATTCCGGTCTGTTGAAATAAGCCCGCTCTGCAGAGAGATCCAATGTCCCTGCCATAATATATCTTTTGAAGAACCTCATACTACCGGAAGAACTCTCTTTTTCGATGTCAGATACATATGAGGAGATTCCATCTTCAATGATGGCAGAGGTGCTGTCATTAAACACTGATCTGAGATTCATGGTGAAATGTGTGGAAAATGAGTAGAAGATAGTTCTGTATGCTGAATCTCTGTAGGATGATAAGTCTGAATGCCCGGACAATGTCGTCTTCGGAAAGAGCAAACGAAAGAATGTTCTTGCTTTTGTATAGCTGACTGGTTGCGTGCTGTAGGGCTCAACCTCATGGATCGCTGAGAAGATTGAAATGGATCGTAGATTTTCAATGATCCTATGTGCATCCCCAAACTGCTTATAGACAAAAAGGTCTGTATGATCTCTACTGCTCTTACGAGTGTTAGCAGTAAGATTTACAGCATTCATGATCTGGTATGGTGTATCACAGACAATGGCGATCTTCTTGGATTTCTCGAGTGCTTCTTTCCTGTATACCTGAATGAGCTGCATACTGATTCCAAGGTAGAACCAGAACAGGACACTGAATGGGTCTTGGGTATTAAATAGAAGATGGGCCTCTACGACTCCATTTATCAAGAGGGCTGACAGGAGAATGCCGAAATACCCCAGCAGACTCGCTTTGTCATCAGTGTGTGTTGATAGTCTGAACGTTGAAACAAGGATCCTTCGTAAGGAAAAGAACAAAAACAGTATCATCAGGGTCAACCCAATGAATCCAGAGCAAACAAGGATTTGTATATACAGGTTATGAGTATTCCCGTACAGTCTTTCTATCGCTCCGACCATAGGATCTTGAAGAATAGCTGCATCTTCCGGGATCCTCGTGTTCCCACGTATGTTTTTTACATTGCCCAGCCCGAATAGTGGTGAATAGCTGACAAGATTGCTGCTGGTCATCCATATGCGAACACGGGCATCTGATTGAACATCAGTGTTTGCGATTCTTTCAATGAATCTGCTGATAGCGGTATGTTCCAGCCTTTCGTTCATTGTATCTGTAGCTCTCTGCTGAACGGAAATACCAATAATCGAAACTGCACAGATACCGAGCGCCAATGCGATGATACTGATCTTCACCCAACGAGTTCTTCGGTTCCAGAAGATCAATATCCATAACAGGATGATCGCTATCAGTGTCAGTAGTCCTCCTCGGGAGATGGATACATAGAGATAGATGAGTTGGATGACTGCGTTGGGTACTAAAAGGTATCTGGATATCGATGTATATCTGTTGTGTGATAGCTTACGATTTGCTAGGCCGGCAAGGATGGATAATAACCCGAACAGGCTCCGATGTTCGGGCTCGTGTAGACTCCCCATAGGCGCCCGCCGTGAACCCCCTGCTCGCAAAATTTCCCCCACCGGTAGGTACTACTGAGCTTAACTGAAATACATACTCAAAGATCGATATCGTACCAAGCAGGAATATGAGTACTATGAATACTGTATTGAACAGAGAGATATAGGTATATAAATCTTTTCTTGATCGTGAATGGCTTTGCGGATAGATAACAAACAAACAGATCGCATTGTATACAAGCAGCTTCAGATTGTCATAGAACCCATGTTGAAGATGCATAATGATCGTGATGCCATAACTCAGAGAGAATAGAAACAGAAGTTGCCATTTGAACGAATGGAAAAGATCTCTCTCAGTGAGGATATCGTTTACGAGTAATAGGATTCCCCAGATAAAGCATAACTCTATGAGAGGATCGGTGAAGCTGCTTGCAAGTGGGATGAACCAGGATATGCAGAGTACCATGTAGATGATCGTAAAGGCCCTTCGGTTCCGTATGAATGATAGACCAGGTCCCGCGATGGAAAAGAGTCGAGTTCTCATGCGTTATGTCCTTTCAGCTGGATGAAAAGCTGTTCAAGTGCTTGTGCTTCATGAGCTATATCATAGCCGGCCTCGATTATGTCTTTGTACGCAGTATGATCCTTTCCCTTCTCAGCTACTGAACAGATGCTTTCTGCCCACACTGCCGGGGATGCCTTCAGTGATTGGAACTCTACCAGATCCGTTATGGCAATAGTCTGAGTTATCTCACTGGAGAATAGGCAGGGGACACCTGCAGCCTGGGCTTCGACCCCTACCAGCGGGAATCCTTCAAATCTGCTTGGTAATAGAAAGACATCCATTATCTGCAACAAATCGGGTATATCATTTCGTCTTCCAAGAAGCCTTACCTGTTTTTCGATATCGAGTAGTTTTATGAGAGATGTGACTTTATCATAGTCTTCTCCCTCTCCGACCAGCAGTAACACACTAGTGGGTTGTATAGCTACCAGCTTGGCGAATATGTGTAACAGGAACAGGGTGTTTTTCTGATAACAGAATTTCCCAATGTGCCCGACGACTAATTGTGAGTCGGTAATCGCACATGCTCTTTGTAATTCTGATTGAGCTTTGGAACTTCTCCTGAACGAATCTACTTCGATGGCATTGTTGATGACTCGAAACTTTCTGTTTCCGAACATGAACTTACCCGCTTCATAGGAGCATGCAAATGCTTCAAGACGCATGAAACGCAGCAGGTTCTTGCAGATCACGTGGGTCAATATGTGGTGTGCAGAGTTATTGTGACTATGAACAATCGGAGTGTGCACAGACGTATGCAGGGTCCCTAGAAGAGTTATCAGAACAGAAGCCGATATGACATTGCAATAAAACAGATCATATGCTGCGTGCTGTTGCAGTATCTTTCTCAGTTCACGTATATGTGCAGCGATATGTGTCTTTTTCTTTGGTATGTGATAGATAGCACATCCCCAGTCTTTCAGTAGGTTCTCATGAGCAATATGAGTATAGTCAGTAACAAAGTCAAAAGAGATAAGCTGGTGATCCATATGGCGATAGTAATTGAGAATATAGCTTCTATACCGCCCATGTTATCAGACATTCCATATACAAGTACACGTACCAAGATCGATCTCCCTTTGTCCTCACACATACAACATAACTGCTTTACTACAGCATCGGACTATCATCAAATACCATGGGATCACCAGTGCAGGAACCAGTTGGATCATCGTTCTCATGGACTGATTCGTTTTCGTACAAGCTTTCTTAGACTGGATGCCTAACAGGTGCGAGAGTGACTTTCTTCCATGAAATGAGAAGACAGGCAGGTTTCATGCTTGATCGGCCATCGTCGAGTGCACATGATCAAGTCCAATACACGATTCTCATTGTGCCTGAAACAGTACTCTTTCCATCCGTCTGCGGTTACTCAAGTCGCCGGCAAAGGATGAAAGGGTTGTCTCTTCCTATTCCCGAAGTAGTATTTTCAACTTAGTATACTGAGTTAATAAAAATAGTTGAATAGGATGTGAAATATGTTTCCTGATAAAATAGAGTTCGTTCGTAAGATGATCTGATGATAACCGGTCAGCATGACGACAACCGCCTTTTGAGACCATGTGATGGAATACCAGAGCCTTTGGCTGAAAACGGATGTGGTTCTTCCCAAGCGCTTCTCTTATTGTAAAGCAAACGTCACTCTCCTCTCTTCGTGCCGACTTGGTGAACTGTTCATCAAAACCACCCAACTCCATGATCGGCTGTATGCGAAAAGACATATTGCATCCACGTACGGTATCCATAAAACACGGCTCCTGCGCACAGGAGGGCACCCCGGCAAACAACCATCCGCCAAATACAATACCGGGACTTATTGCATTGCGGCCATATCTGTTGCGTTTCCCCGTGAGTACGGCAACAGGCTTGAGAGCTCTGTTCAATAATCGTTTGAACAGGTCATCATGCGTATTCGGTGTAGATGTTTCAAGATTCGCACCCCAGAAGTCTTCTGGTACGATATATTCTCTTCCCCCCACAGCCAGAATCTCTGGAGCAGTATAGCAATGGATATGGTGCAGAAAGAAATCCGGCACTACTTCTACATCGTCATCGATAAAGATTATGATATCGGCCATACGAGAAGCTGCCTTGATCCCGATATTCCTGGCTTTTGTCAAAGAAGGTGTCTCTTCCTTGATGTAATGGATCAGTGCCTGATCGTGCAGCAACGTTCGCAGAACTGACGGCATATCAATTGAACTTTGATCTACGATGATGATCTGTTCAATTCCAGAGAGGTCCGAGCGTAGCACAGATTCAAGGGTTTTGGTAAGAGCATCATATCTGTTGTAGGTTGCTATGCAGACGGCAGCTTTCATTTGGTTCATCTCTTTATAAAAATCAATTGTGATTCAACGTGTATCCACTGGATTATCGCATGGATCAGGAGATGGTCATATACCTGAATGCGAAGAAGATACCGTGGTCATCTGCCTGAAAGCAGCATAGAGCCCAAAAGAACAGGCCGCTGCAAGCGATCACACCACACCATACTATACCTGAATACGTGGAAGCTGTCCTCCTCAGCAGGGAGTACCTCTCAATAAAAGTCACGCAGAACATGTTGGAAAACCACATTATACGTCCTGCTGGACTGCCGTGCCCCGTTCATCGCAGTTATACGATGTGATCTCTTTATGGCAGTGTTGAGAGAAGTACTCTCTGGGGTGTTGATATATGAAAAGTATGAATTAACAGGTCCAGTATGGGTATCAGTGGTTAATATGATGTTAATCGACCCTGATAGCACTGTATAAGGTGTTGAAAGTGGATTATATCAAAGTGTATACTTCTGGTGTATCCTCTTCAGAGAACAGGGGGCAGTGATGAAACAGGTGTTGGGAATGCTAGTGCTCGCAGTGGTGTGCAGCGTATCGCTATCTGCCTATAACCTGCAGAAGGTCTATCAGGTCGATGATCCTCTCTACCGGCAGATACGCACCTTGCTTATCTCTTCCGGGGTCTCAGAGCCTTCGACTTCAGGACCCTGGAGCGCAGCAGAACTGCTATCGATGCTTGAACCCCTTGAGGAGAAGGGACTTGGGGCATCATCAGCTGCACTGAAGAAGAGTATCACAGACCAGCTGGTCACCGGTGAGACCCTGACAGGGCAGGAGGGCTTTTCGATCTGGTCAGAACCGACTGTCACCACTGAGATGTATCTGCATACCAATCCTACCAGTGATATGAATGACATCCTCTCACCCTATGGCTATGGGGAGCAGGAACCGTTCGTGAGCGTCCCTGTCGAGTTCTGGATGCATGATACCGTCTATGGTGTCTTCGATCTTAACTACCAGAAGCGGGCATATCCCTCTGATGACTATAGCTATGATACCCTGCAGACGAATATCTTTCTCGGGTCGAACAGTGTCGAGAATTATTTTCCCTTTCATGCACTCATGTCCTGGGGGAATGAGCATGAACAGCTGGTGATCGGGCGTGACAGACTTGCCTGGGGAAGCGGTGAGAGCGGGAACTTCATCATCGGGCCAGAAGCCGATTTTGAAGATTTTATCCACTATACCTTCTTCGGGAAACCCTTCTCCTACACCTGTCTCTTCACGCAGTTCGATCGGGTCGATGGTGCCACCGGCAGGGTTGCTCCGACACGGTTCGGCGGGATCTCTCAGATCTTCATCAGCCATCGTTATGAGATCTCTCCGACACCTTCGGTACGATTCGCCCTGACAGAGAGTTCCCTGTTCGCTGCAGATGGACTTGATATCCGTATGTTCTCTCCTCTGATGTTTCTCCATAACTACTATAACTTCGATATCAGCTCCGGTGGGCAGGGTAACAACATCATGGGCTTTGACCTCGCGGTGACAGTCAGTCCCGGTTACAGCCTCTATGCGCAGGCGGTAGTGGATCAGATCCAGTTCAGTAATGAGATGCTCTCGGGTATCACAGAGGATACCCTGCCTGATGCCTTCGGTCTGATGCTGGGTCTGCGCAATGAGCAGGTACTTTCCGGCGGGACTCTCAGTACGGTCGTCGAAGGGGTCTACACCTCTCCCTACCTGTATCTGAATACCCGGTTTGGTTCTGAAGATGAAGATTACTCGGACTATGATGGTATCATCGCGAACAACACCGACTCCGCCCATGCCCGGTTCCTGGGATACGCATACGGCCCTGATGCGTTGGTCGGTCTGCTCGGATTCGACTACCGCTCCTCTGCTGATCATGAGCTCAGTGGCCGTGCGGTCTATATGCTGCACGGTGCGAACCGTCTTATCCCGAATCATGAAATCCCGGAACTGGAGACCGGAGAAGAGGCCTTCAGGGCCCAGAGTCCAACCGGAAGTGCAGAAACGGGGGTCCGTCTCTCTCTGGGAGGAGCATATGTGGTATCACCCTCCCTTTCACTACAGGCTCAAGCGGTCTGGACCGGGTACTGGAACTATCTCAATGGCACAGAACTGGATGAATCCCATGCACTGCAGGCACTGTCGGGTTCGAACTGGCATGATATGAGAGTGACGCTGGGAGTCAGCATGACCCCGTCTTCAGTCCTTCTGAGTCCCTAGGTGAGCAGGGTAGAGAGGGCCTTCAGGGAATCCACCACCATCGTGGGGGCAGGTCCTGCCTGTGTCTCCTTGGTGTAGCTGTGGTCGAGGTCTACCAGGCAGGTGTCGATCCCGAAGGCAGCGCCTCCTGCGATATCAGAGGAGAGGCTGTCGCCGATCATCAGAGCCCGATCCTTCGCTGTATGGCCTGCCTGGCTGAAGAGCACCTCGAAGATCCTGGGATCGGGTTTCTGGTAGCCGGTCTCCTCTGAGATGATGATCGGATCGAAATAGCCCCTGATCCCTGATGCATCGAGCCTGCCGTGCTGGGTCTTCGCGATACCGTTGGTGAGCAGGGCCAGGCGGTACCGTCCTGTGAGGGCTTCGAGCAGCGTCATGGCACCATCGATCAGGAACCCTGTCTGCCCGAGTCGCTCAAGATACAGCGATGAGGCGGCAAGAGGGTCAAGCGCTCTTCCAGATGCAGTGAACAGACGGGAGAACCGTTCTGCTTTCAGCTGTTTCCCATCGATGGTGCCCTGTTCGAACTCCTTCCAGATCTGGTGGTTGATCGTTCGGTAGGATTCATGGAACTGCTCACTGTAGGGGGTGTGCAGGTCCCTGCACATCGCAGTGAAAGCCCACCGCTCTGCGGTGTCATAATCGAAGAGAGTCCCATCAGCATCGAAGATCAGCAAGTCATAATCCATAGGGTTCACGGCTCCTTGAACTGGTATTACCCTCATGGTGACACAGAAGATGGTGAGTTTCCAGTAGGAACAGATTGTTTGAAACCTTTTTTACCTGTGTTTGTTTACCTGTTGTATAGTGAGACTGACAAATCATCTGAAACGCACAGGAGAGCTGTAGATATGAATGCTGACCTCAAATGGATGCAAAAACTGTTTCTCGGGATCTGTACTATGGTCATCGGTGCTTTCATCATCTTTCAGACAAAAGGATTCACCATGTTCCTGGCCATCGCCATCGGTATCTATGCGGTGGTCAATGGTATTATGACTCTTTCTGCAGCCTATAAAGCGAAACTGTCAGATCAGATGAAGCGTGCGCTGTTCGTCCGAGGTGCAGCATCCTGTCTGATCGGTCTGCTGGCCCTGCTGCTCCCGGTCCTCTTCGTCAAGATCACCTGGACCTTCGTGCTCTATCTGCTGGGTATCCAGCTGCTTGTCTCAGCGATCCTGCAGATCTACCTCTCTGTCGAGATGAGAAGACTTTCTCTCCCGATAGCTGCTTCTGTCGTGGAAGTGGTGATCTCTGTCGTATTGGCCTTCCTGGTCTTCACGATGCCGCAGGAGATCGGTATGACGATCGTCCGTGTCGCAGGCTTCATCGTCTTCTCCTATGGATTGGTGCTGGTGGTACACTCCTTCCGGACGCACAGGGTCTCCGATAGAGTCCTGTAGGGACTCGAATATTCCCTAAGCATCATGTACTCTCTTGACAATCATGAGGCTTATTAGATAAGGTATAGGCGATGAATAAATATACAGAAAACAGAATACATCACCATCATTTCCTCTTCTCATGAACCATGAAGTGCGAATGTGATTGGTATATACCGAAAGGTCTCCGCATTTCATGCGGAGCTTTTTTTTGGGTACAGGAAATGGAGTCTTCTGCAGCAGGAGTCTCATACAGAGTGAAAAACCTTGGAGGATATGATGTTTACAAGCGAGTCAGTGTTACGGGTAGCAGTACAGAAGAGCGGAAGGCTGAGTGAGAAGTCACTCGATATCATCAGTCAGTGCGGGATAGATTTCAATAACGGGTCACGGGTGCTCAAGTCCAGAGCTGAGAACTTTCCCATCGAGTTCCTCTATCTTCGTGATGATGACATTCCCGGGTACGTCTATGACGGCATTGCCGATATCGGGATCGTGGGAAGGAATGAGAAGGACGAGAAGGGCTACGATGTGACGGTCGTGAGGGACCTCGGGTTCTCACGCTGCAGATTATCGATCGCTGTCCCCAACAGCTTCGCCTATACCGGCCTTGCAGACCTCGAGGGGAAGCAGATCGCTACCTCCTATCCAAACATCCTGAAGACCTGCCTCAAGGACCAGGGAGTCTCCGCGGGGATCCATGAGATCAGCGGTTCTGTGGAGATCGCTCCTGCGATCGGTCTCACCGATGCGATCTGTGACATCGTGAGTACCGGTAGTACCCTGATCAGTAATGGCCTGAAGGAAGTGGAAGTGCTCTACCGATCATCAGCGGTGATGATCGCCAGAGAGACCCTTGCCCAGGAGGATCCTGAGAAGCAGAAGATCCTCGATCGACTGCTGCTGCGGATCGATGCGGTCATGAGAGCGCGTCACTATAAGTATATCATGTTCAACCTGCCCTCCGACAAGGTGGTACAGGTCAAGCAGATCATCCCGGGGATGAAGAGCCCGACGGTCACCCCGCTGCTGGATGACAACTGGAGTTCTGTCCAGACGGTAGTGCAGGAAGATGACTTCTGGGATGTCTTCGAGGCATTGAAAGCGATCGGTGCTCAAGGTATTCTGGTCACAGGCATCGAACAGATGACCCTGTAAGAGGAGCAGTCCCATGAAGGCAGACATCGCTGTATATGAGAATCCGAGTGAGGCTGAGATCGGGGAGATCCTGAGACGACCGGCTGAAGAGCGTGCATCACTGGAAGAGCTGGTGAAGGGCATCATAGACCGGGTCAGGAACGAAGGGGATGCAGCCCTGATCGAGTATGCACGTACCTTCGATGCGGTCACTTTGAGTCAGCTGGAAGTGCCTGAGGAACAGATCGACGAAGCAGAACAGCTCGTATCAGAAGAACTTAAGTGTGCCATCAGGCGTGCCTATACGAACATCCATAGCTTCCATGCTGCACAGCGATCAGAAGAAGTCCCGGTGGAGAGTGAGCCGGGAGTGACCTGCTGGCGAGAGACGCGGGCGATCGAACGGGTCGGGATCTACATCCCGGGAGGGACAGCTCCGCTGTTCTCCACCGTACTCATGCTCGCGATCCCTGCAGCGATCGCCGGGTGCCGTGAGATCGTACTGTGCACCCCGACTGATGCAGACGGGAAGGTACACCCTGCGGTACTCTATGCTGCGAGACTCAGTGGAGTGACACGCTGCATCGCCTCAGGCGGTGCTCAGGCGATCGCAGCACTGGCCTACGGCACTGAGAGTGTACCGAAAGTCGACAAGATCTTCGGCCCGGGTAATCAGTTCGTCACTATGGCGAAACAGCTGGTATCGGTCAGTCAGGTCGCGATAGACATGCCGGCAGGCCCATCGGAAGTGCTGGTCATAGCTGATGAGCACGCTGATCCTGTCATCGTGGCTTCTGATCTGCTCAGTCAGGCAGAACATGGGAGGGACAGTCAGGTGATCCTGCTCACTACCTCCTTCAGGGTACTCGAAGGGGTGCGGATCGAGCTCGATCGACAGCTCTCCCAGCTTCCCCGTGCCCGGTTCGCCGCAGCCTCCCTGTCACATAGCTCCATGGTACGGGTGGGCTGTCTTGAGACAGCTTTCGAGCTCTCCAACCGGTATGCCCCCGAACACCTGATCCTGAACCTTCAGGAACCCGATAGCTGGCTCGAGCGGATCGAGCATGCCGGGTCGGTCTTCGTCGGTCCCTGGACACCTGAATCGGCAGGAGACTATGCCTCCGGGACCAACCATACGCTGCCGACCTCAGGATGGGCACGCTCGTACTCTGGAGTGAGCCTTGAGAGTTATATCAAGAAGATCACCTTTCAGCGGATCACCCCTGCCGGACTGAGCGCATTGGGACCGGCTATAGAGATCATGGCATCCACTGAGGGGCTTGATGCCCACAGACAGGCAGTGACCTGCAGATTACAGGCCATCAACGCACAAGAAGGAAGTAAGGCACAGCGATGAAAGTTATACGTACCATAGCATTGCAGCAGCTGGTGAGAAAGAATATCTGGTCCATGAAACCCTATTCTTCAGCACGCAGTGAATATTCAGGAAGCGCTGAGGTGTTTCTTGATGCGAATGAGAACTATCGTGACTATGTGGGGGATAGAGGCAGGAATCGGTACCCTGATCCCCTCCAGCGGCAGCTCAAAGAGAAGATCTCAGAAGTCTTCTCCATCGGTATCGACCATCTGTTTCTCGGGAACGGTAGCGATGAGGCTATCGATCTGCTCTACCGGGCTTTTGCAGAACCGGGAAGTGATTCAGCGATGATCCTTCCCCCCACCTATGGCGTCTACTCAGTCTTCGCACATCTCAATGATGTGGGGCTGATCTCGATTCCACTTCGTTCTGACTACTCGATCGATGTGGGTCAGATAGAGAAGGAGATCGAGGAAGACCCCTCAGGCATGAAGCTGCTGTTCATCTGTTCGCCGAACAACCCAACCGGTAACGACATCCCTCTCGAAGATATCGAGCACCTGCTCGCCATCTTCCCCGGGATCGTCGTGGTGGATGAAGCCTACCAGGATTTCAGCAGCAGAGCCTCGGCGGCATCCCTGCTGGATGCGTATGAGAACCTGGTAGTCCTGCGGACCCTCTCGAAAGCGTGGGGACTGGCGAATGCCCGTCTGGGCATGGCCTTCGCCTCACCACAGATCATCAGGATCCTGACGAACATCAAATACCCCTATAACATCAGCGGTCCTGCACAGGAGACAGCCCTGCAGGCCCTCGATCATGTGCGGGAAGTCAGGGAGGGTGTCGCTGAGATACAGGCTGCACGTACTGAGATGATCGATGCCTTCGGTCGTATCAGCTATGTCGAGTGCGTCTATCGCTCAGCAGCGAACTTCATCCTCCTGAAGGTCTCTGATGCAGACAGGCTCTATCAGGAGCTCAAGGATCGGGGGATCATCATCAGAAACAGAACACACGAGCCCGGCTGCACAGGATGTGTCCGGATCACGGTAGGATCGCCTCAGGAGAACCTGAGGCTGCTGGAAGCGCTGCGCACCCTGGAGGGAACCCTATGAGACCTGTACTGTTCATCGACCGCGATGGTGTGATCCTCAAAGAACCTTCGATCGACTTTCAAATCGATTCTCTCGAGAAGATGGAGTTCGTCCCCGGGGTGATCTCAGCTCTCACTGCCATCAGGAAGCGGACTGACTACTATCTGGTGATGGTATCGAATCAGGACGGGATGGGGACGGCCTCCTTCCCTGAAGAGACCTTCTGGCCGGTACAGCAGAAGATGCTCAAGACCCTCAGTGGTGAAGGGGTGGTCTTCGATGCGATCCACATCGATCCTACGATGCCAGAGGAGCAGGCTTGGACGAGGAAACCCGGGACGGGGATGCTCGAAGAGTATATGGCAGACGGGCAGAACCTCTATGACCTGAGTCGTTCCTATGTGATCGGCGACCGCACCTCCGATATCGAGCTGGCACGTAACATAGGATGTACGGCCATCTGGATGGCAGGGGAGGGACGTGAAGAGGACCTCAGGCAGGCAGGGAGTGATGGGTCTGACCTCAGTGCCAGCTGTACGCTCATCAGTGATGATTGGGGCCGTATCAGTGCGTATCTGATCGCGAAGGGTACGGCGAGGGCGGCTTCGCTGCATCGGAAGACCAGAGAGACCGACGTGATGATCTCTCTGGATCTTGATGGTACCGGGGAGTCTGACATCTCTACGGGACTGCACTTCTTCGACCACATGCTCGATCAGCTGGCCAGACACTCAGGTTGTGATCTTACGATCAGGGTGACCGGTGATCTGGAGGTGGATGAGCATCATACCATCGAAGATACTGCGATCACCCTCGGACAGGCTTATCTTGAAGCCCTCGGAGACAAGAGGGGGATCTCACGGTATGGGTTCCTGCTTCCCATGGATGACTCCCTCGCTCAAGTCGCCATAGACTTCTCAGGCAGACCCTGGCTGGTCTGGGATGTGGTCTTCGACCGGGAGCGGGTCGGGGATGTCCCCACCGAGATGTTCTACCACTTCTTCAAGTCCTTCTGTGACGAAGCCAGATGCAATCTGAACATCGCAGCGAGCGGGAATAATGCACACCATATCATCGAAGCCGTATTCAAGGGCTTTGCCCGGGCGATCAAAGGGGCAGTTGCCAGGGACTTCGAGAATATGAGACTGCCCTCCACGAAGGGATCGTTATGAACCAGCAGGTAGCGATCGTCAAATACAATGCGGGTAACATCTGGTCCATGAGCTGTGCCCTCAAGCGTCTTGGGGTGGACTACATCGTCACCGATGATCCCACAGAGCTCTCATCGGCACAGAAGGTGATCTTCCCGGGAGTGGGAGAGGCCAGTACCGCCATGCGGTACCTGCGTGAGCGGGGGCTCGATGAGGTCCTGCGTGATCTGAAGCAACCGTTTCTCGGGGTCTGTCTCGGTCTTCAGCTGATGTGTTCGCACAGCGAAGAGCATGATACCACCTGCCTGGGCATCTTCGATGAACCAGTCAGGCGGTTCCCTGTCGGGCTGAAGGTTCCCCATATGGGGTGGAACACCCTCTTCGATCTCAAGAGTGACCTGTTTACCGGCATCACTTCTGATTCTTATGTCTATTTCGTCCACAGCTACTATGCGGCTGCTGGTCCTGATTCCATAGCTCTGTGTGATTACATGCTGCCCTTCAGTGCGGCACTGCAGAAAGATAACTTCTTCGGGGTGCAGTTCCACCCGGAGAAGAGCGGGGCGATCGGAGAACAGATCCTGAAGAACTTCCTTGCCCTTGAATCTGATACTAAAAGCGAGGCTGACCATGTTTGATGTGATCCCTGCCATAGACCTCATCGACGGGGCCTGTGTACGACTCACCAAAGGTGATTATTCCCGGAAGAAAGTCTACTCTGGAGATCCGCTCGAGGTGGCCAAAGCGTATGAGGCGATCGGTCTCAGACGACTGCATCTGGTGGATCTGGATGGAGCGAGATCCGGAGGGATCGTGAACCATAAGGTCCTCGAACGGATCGCGACACAGACCGGTCTGATCGTCGATTTCGGCGGTGGGATCAAACGCGATGAAGATATCAAGCAGGCCTTTGAATGCGGTGCTGCCATGGTGACCGGCGGGAGTATCGCCGTGAAAGACCCTGAGAGATTCCTCGGCTGGCTGAAGACTTATGGTCCGCAGCGCATCATTCTCGGGGCTGATGTCAGTGACGGGTTCGTCGCCGTCTCCGGATGGCAGGAAGCCTCGGAAGTCACAGGGGAACAGCTGATCCTCTCGTATGCGAAAGAAGGCCTGAAAAGGTGATCAGTACCGAGATATCACGTGACGGGATGCTCAGCGGCCCATCGTTCGAACTCTATGCGAGTATCACAGAAGCTCTGGCCGATCAGGGATTCACGGATCTGGAACTGATCGCAAGCGGTGGGGTCTCCTGTTTCGATGACCTGCTCAAGCTTGAAGCTCAGGGACTCTCAGGAGTGATCGTCGGGAAAGCTATCTATGAGGGAAGGATCACGCTTGAGAAGATCGCCGAGTTCCAGCGCAGCTGCAACCCGGACGTATAAGGAGCGATTATGTTAGCAAAGAGGATCATCCCCTGTCTTGATGTGAAAGACGGAAGGACAGTGAAAGGGGTGAATTTCGTGGACCTCAGAGATGCAGGGGATCCTGTGGAACTGGGATCCCTCTATGCACAGAAGGGTGCTGATGAGCTCACCTTCCTGGACATCACCGCCACAGTCGAGAAACGCAAGACCCTCTCACAGCTGGTGAAGCGGATCGCAGAGCATATCCATATTCCCTTCACCGTAGGCGGCGGGATCAGGACGGTCGATGATGTGCGGGTGATGCTCGAGTGCGGTGCTGATAAGATATCGATCAACAGTGAGGCGGTGAAGAACCCCTCGATCATTGATGCGATGTCCATGGAGTTCGGCAGTCAGTGCGTGGTCTGTGCGGTCGATACGAAGTATAACGGCAGATTCTGGGAAGTCTATGTACATGGCGGAAGGACCTACGGGGATCAGGACGCTCGACTGGGTGAAAGAGGTCGAATCCAGAGGGGCAGGCGAGCTTCTGCTGACCTCCATGGACCATGACGGGACCAAGGACGGCTTTGCCCTGGAGCTTACCCGGGAGGTCAGTTCTCTGGTCTCTGTCCCTGTGATCGCCTCAGGTGGTGCCGGGACCATGGGACACTTCGTCGATATCTTCACCGAGGGAAAAGCTGATGCAGCACTCGCTGCAAGCATCTTCCACTTCCATGAGATCGATATAGCCGAATTGAAAGAATACATACGCTCACATGATGTGGTCATACGCTGATCAATCTGCTGAGCCGATAGGAGAGAACAGATGACGATAGGTGACAGAACAGTAGATTTCTCAAAGAGCCCTGAAAAGCTCGTCCCGGCTGTGGTACAGGATGCGGTGACTGCCAAAGTCCTCATGGTCGGCTACATGAATGAAGAGTCTCTGCAGAAGACCCTCGATACCAAACTGGTGACCTTCTTCTCACGAAGCAGGAAGACCCTCTGGACCAAGGGAGAGACTTCGGGGAATGTCCTCAACCTCAGGGATATCAAAGTGGACTGCGACGGTGACACGCTCCTGGTTCAGGCGGTACCTGCAGGCCCGGTATGTCATACCGGTGATGATACCTGCTTTGCCGAAGTGAATGACCCCAAAGAGCATGAGGGCGTGGAATTCCTCTCGTATCTTGAGAGTGTGATCCAGGACAGGAAGAAGCATCCTGCAAACGGTTCCTATACCAACCATCTCTTTGACAAGGGGATCAACAAGATCGCGCAGAAGGTAGGCGAAGAGGCCGTGGAGCTGGTGATCGAGGCAAAGGATGACAACAAGGATCTGTTCCTTGGAGAGGCTGCTGATCTGATGTATCACTATCTGGTGCTGCTCGCAGAGAAGGGCTATACCCTGGAAGAGATGCTGGCAGTCCTGCAGTCCAGACACTCACGCTGACCAGGATTTCTCTGATTTTCTGCTTTACTTTTCATCGCTCACTCATTATGCTATTGGTATAAGATTGTAATCAATACAATGAAAGAAAATGAAGAGTAGGGGAAAAATATGAACAGTAAGATAGCAGTAGCAGCAGCAGTGATCCTGCTGGCAGCAGGGGCTGCATTCGCAGCACCTGCAGAATCCTGGATCAACGAACCTGATGCACCGGTACAGGTATTCGGTGAGTACGAGGGAGGGTTCTTCGGAGTGACCGGTCATACCATCAGATCGGTGATACAGGAGATGAGTTCAATTACGTGACTGAAGGTGGACAGGATGTGCTCCTGCCCTTCTCACGGTTCACCCTCGGGGCTACCCTCTATGATCGACACCGGGTCTCCTTCCTCTACCAGCCTCTGGAAGTGAATACCACGGTGCGCTACCGAGAGGATCGAACGATCAACGATGTGACGTTCCCAGAAGGTACTGCGGTAGATATGAAGTACGGCTTCCCCTTCTATCGAGTCTCCTACTCCTACGATGTGCTTGAAGATCCCCATAGAGTCCTGGGGTTCGGGGCAGCAATCCAGATCCGTAATGCATCGATCGTCTTTCAGGCAGCTGATGATGACCCGGCAGTTGATGATCTCCTGACGGTCTCCCAGAATGTCGGTATCGTCCCTGCACTGCATCTCTATTCCCGCTACGAGTTCCCCTTCGGTCTGAATCTCACAGCTGATATTACCGGTTCCTATGCCTCTTCGCAGTTCTTCAATGGGGCGAGCTTCGAGTTCGAAGGATCACTCCTTGATGCATCTCTGCGTATGGGGTACCAGCTCAAGGGGAACATGGAAGTGTTCGGGAATCTGCGATTCCTCGGAGGAACCTCAGAGGGTACCAGCCAGTTCGATGCTTCTTCCTGGTCAGTCTCTGAAGAACGCTATACAGCCAACAATCTGGGTACCCTGGCTGTGACCATGGGTGTGACTGTCAGATAAGCACTCTACCAGCAGATCTCATGAGTAGGATCCCTCGTGTCATAGTGACAGGAGGGATCCTTCTTGTCTGTGTCCCATATGCTACTTCCCTATCTCTGATCCTCAGGCGGGTCGTCTGTCAAACAGGAGCAGCATGAGGATAGAGAATCCGAGGGAGAGCTCACATGCTGCCCTCTGGTACCTCGTTTATCGTCTCTGACACAGGAAGGGCATTCGAACAATGTTTTCAGCTGCTGTAGAGGACTATGGTAGCCCACGCATCAGCTAAAGGGATCTTGTATGCACGGCTGCTGTACAGAGATGTCTCTATGGCCGGGGCAGAGGGTGAAAGCAGCGATAAGCTTTTGAAATGGTATGTACCAGGCTCACTTGTACCAAAAGAGACTTATGAACAGCTGACCCGTACTATTGGCAGAACTCACGAATCGATCGTGAGCTCTGCCGGATCATACGTTAGATAGCCAGAACAGGATCAGAAGTATCGTACAGCGCGGACATACAGTTGCCAATCTTTGAAATATACCCACGAATTGGTTCTCCCATCAAACAGCACACCATGAGCACACTCTTCTGGAAAAAAATTGCTCTGTGTAGATTCTGAAGAAGACCAGTATGTTGCATCAGTCGTTGTTACGAAGTTGCCTATAATCAACCTGCTGTCTCGCAGTCTATTCAGCTCATACCATGAAGGCAGGAACCAGTCGGTATGGCCGCCCCCGGTATACGCACGAGCGACTCCTGCTGCATAGGTTACGGCTGAAGCTCCCTGCCCAGCAATGATCTTATCGGTATTTGCAGCTCCGGTACCGATCAATATATCTGTTCCTATGCTAGTCGCAAGGTCCTCTGACCATGTGATACCTTGTGTGACAGTCGAAGAATCTTCTTTCGCCGCGATCAGACCGTGGACCTCCCCGGATACGTAGCCTGTGTCTGTAGTGGAATAGATGTATCCCACGACTCCACCCTCATAGTAGTCTCCGATCGAGAGGGCCGCTTCAGCTATGGGAATCTCCTTCACCGGACCAGCATAAGTCGTATCAGTCTCTTTCATTCGGAACTGGACCTTTGCAGCGGTCGTGGCATCAGCATCCGGTACAATCATGGCCCTGCCACGGCTGTCTATCTCAATATCAGCATAACTGCCGAATGTAGAGCCATTCAATGCGACACGCGCTTCGACCCCTTCCAGATTCTGGTTGAACCCTGTGAAGTTGATGATCGTCGGATCCGAAGGCAGTGAAGGATAATAGCCAAGGATAGTACCTGATATGGTGGTCCCTGAGCCCTTACCGATGGATGCTGTTGCCGGGCTGGTGATGCTGCCCTGATAGTTAGTACCACCGGCAGTGGCCGTGACCGTGATCGCTGATCCGATGTCAGCAGACACAAGAGTGTAAGTCGTACCGGTTGCCCCGCTGATAGCTGAGCTGCCACGGTACCATTGATAGGTCGGGGTACCGGCATCCGTGAGGTTCGGATCAGCTGTCAAACTCTCGCCGTAGACAGGAGTCCCGGTGATCGTGATGCTCCCAGTCATCACGATACCGTT
>LQAJ01000048.1_pt1 | contig 118773 bp, 147 predicted proteins | sample 1535811 | NCBI WGS metagenome assembly LQAJ01 (sample SAMN04331587, study PRJNA305678) | bioreactor metagenome | isolation source: bioreactor_6 inoculated with Wadden Sea sediment 2nd replicate of a... | place: Germany: Wadden Sea, Janssand Flat | reverse complement strand
GGGATCTTCATGTTCCATCAGGTATTTCAACCAGGAGAATATCCCCTGGGGATCAACCTCCTCGAAGGTAGGAAGAGAATCTGATCCCACAAGATGCCTGGCTTGCGTATACAGATTGGGAATGTAGTCATCTACTTCATAATACCCCGCTATGATGGAATCATGCACCATGTGAGTCCACTGCCTGGAGGGAGCTTCGTCAAATGTGTTATAGAACCAGACCTGATCTTCACTTCCGAAGTAGCTCTCCATAATACCGGCAGCCACTTCAAGTGAATCCCGGATTTCCGGTGCGCTGAAAGTCTCTATCAATGTGTCTTTCTCGAAAGTTATCGTATCCTGCCCGACGATGATCGATATGCCTCTCCATTCGGGCCTGGCGTAAGCACTGTTACTGGAAAAAGCATGTTCAGACATTCTTGCGACCCATGTCCTCGGCCAGTGACCCCACCGGGCGGTGGGAACAGGATTCAGGCACACGAACATCCCTGTCTCGTTTGCCGGGGGTACAAATGTGTTGTAAGCATGCCCTGCTGACATATCACCGGCTTGAATGGCATCAAAGAAGTGCCAGGAAAGCATGAGGAAGGTGTCGATGTCCACTTCGCTGACATTAGGCCGGTCGGCAATAATCGGTATAGTGTTTGAGGGAGGGCTACCGGCGAATCCGGTCGTGGTCAGCAACAGGAAAACAATGGTCAAGAGAATATCCTGTGAGCTTGTTGATTTCATGTTAGTCACTTCCTTCATTCAGTATTGATATACTATTTATTGTGGAATATGACATGGCATGGGGGGGGGCGTGTCAAGAGGAAGCTTCATCGGATTGAAGCTGGCGCATACGGGCTTGGTATGGTTCTGTTTTCCGTTCCATAAGAACATGTTCACAAACGAATCTGAAGTACTGCTTCGGTGGCGTCTGAAGAGAACAACCGACCAATGGAAAAGCCCTGAACTCGAGCTTATCTTGGCGATACTGCTTTGCGTAGTGTTCTTTCAGTTAACAGCACTCGTTCCCAGTGATCTCCCATGGCTTCCACTTCCTGAATCAACTCGTCTGGAAGCCTCAGCAGATTGAGCATCTGAGTCACCCTTGCTCCTGAGATGTTGAGTTTCCTGGCCAGCTGAGCTTTCGTCAGACCATGGTATTCCATATCAAGCTGCATCTCTTTCGCCTGTATGATCGGGTTCCTGAAAGTCTTCCTCACCTTCTTCGGCCGAGTCGGTTCGATGGTTGCGTCATAACAGAAGAAAGTTCGCTGGGAGAGACGGTCGAGGCGCCAGATTAAGGCTCCAGGCGAACTGCCTGGGGCCTTTCCATTATTGCTCATCCAGTTTTAGCTTTATTGAGTTCAGTATCTTAGTACTGTCTGGGTTTCTCCTCGAACCGACCCGAGACATATCTGTGAAGAATACTGCTGATAAGGGTCTGGTAGGGAAGACCGTCCTCCACTGCCATGAGCTGCAGGGTTTCCAGATCCTTTGAAGATATCCTGATGTTGATTCGCCTGTCCTTCTTCAGGGTATTCCTGGCATATCGCTTGTGCTTTCCGATCTCTGATTCACCGTCAGGAAGTGGCACCCATTCATCCTTCTCAAAGGATTCAAGGATTTCCTTTTCTTCTTTGGTAAGTTCATTCCTTTTCATTTTCATCTCCTATATACATCCGTGTCGCCCTGCGACTGGGAATGATCGTCTTCAGGAACCTTCCGTTCTCATCCTCAACAAAAGGAACAAGATAGCAGTAGCGATCTATCTCTACTACTAGAATTCTCTGGTTCGTGTACTTGTCCTTATTGGGGTGTTCATACACTGCCTTCAAGTTTCCCGCCGCGATCTGCATGACAACCTGTTCAAAGCTGACACCGCGTTCAGCTCTCAGTTTTTCGTTCTTCTCATTACTCCAGTTATAGTGTGCCATGCAATGAATGTATTCCATTGTGTGCCTTTTGTCAATATTGCTTTACCATCTGAGCATCCTTTCGGTCAAAAGCCTTCTCTCCCAGTTGTCCCCCATCGCCTTCAGCCTCTCGATCTCCCTCCTCGGCAGCTCAAGCAGAGTCAGCCACTGGTAAACTCTTTCCCTGGATAGCCCATGCCTTCGGGCCAGTTCCGCCTGGGATATCCCGTCTCTCTTCATCTCTCTGAAGTTGGGAACATTCCCTGCGCAGCTGAACCCAAGCCAGAGCATGCTGAACTGGTCGTGCTCTCTTTTTGGAATACATTGCTCCACAGCGGGAGGAAGGCGACCACGGTGGTTCTTACCATGGCGGCGCTCCCGCTCATCAATCTCAGGTTCTGATCCTTCCTCCCCAGTGCCTCCATGCGCTACCCTGCTTCCCTTAACATTCTGTTACAGCCGAGTAACATCCTCTTAAAAAGCGTGCCACATGGTATTTTTGCCGGGATGGTCCGGTGGAAAGGGGGAATGAGATGAACAAGACAGCTGCACTTGGAACGGCTCTGATGATGGCTCTTTTCTGGGGATGTGCGCAGTCCCCGGAGGTCACCGATGAGGACTGGATATCATGCCTGTTGGCATCCTCTGACCTTGTAAGGGGTTACGGGCTGGACGGCACCGGGGACTCGGACAGGGGGGCCGTGGGTTTTCCGGAGATCTGGTACAGGGAGCTGCTTTCAGAACCGGTGAGGCAGGTCATTCTGGAGAATGATCCGGCGGCGGGGGTATGTACGGTCACGGTGATTCACAGCATCGAGGCTCAGCTTGTTATCGACACAGTGCATGACGGTGTGTTCGAACCGGGATTCAAACCCATATCCGACATAAGGTTCGTCAGGGCGGCCCTGGAGAGGAACGTAAACGCCGAGGGATACGGAGGCTGGGAGATCGTATCAGTGACACCCGCCGAGCATATGCTCGACTCCGGAGAACAGGAAGTGTTCATTTCTTCCATGAGGATCTTCGTCAGGGATGAACTGATCTGGGAATGCACAGATACGGGACAGTTCTACGATGTTCAGTCCGAACTCCCCGACCTTCAGGAGGGTGACCTTGCCAGGATGGAGGTAACGGTGAATCACCTGAACCCTTCCTACGACCCTCCCTTCTTCGTGATCGCCCACGGACCGCTTTCCGGACATCCCAGGCACATGATGTACGACAACGGCCTTTACGGGGATGAGGCAGCCGGTGACGGCGTGTACACATATGAATGGTACGTTGAGTACACCTCTGAATACCGAAGGATCGCCGCTGACGTGATCGATGCCGACACCTTCGCCGATCAGACCGAAGATGATTACGACGCAGGAGCCTGGGGCATAGCCTTCAACAGATAGCCTGACTTTTCGTATAGTACTGCTCATGAAAGTTGCGATCTTCGATCTTGACGGCACCATAAGCGATCCGTCGGCGGGAATCACCTCCGGCATCAACCACTCGCTGGGAATGATGGGGCTCCCCGGGATAGAGCCCGGGGAACTCCTCAGGTTCATAGGTCCCCCTCTCAGTGAGATATTTCACGAACTTGTGCCTGACCGCCGGGATGAGGGAACCGCCTTGTTCAGGGAGTACTACAGGAAAAAAGGATATTCTGAGAACGTCCTCTATCCCGGCATGAGGGAAGCTCTAAAGACCCTGCGCATGGCTGGAACGGTTCTATGCATAGCCACCGGCAAGAAACCGGAAACCGCGGTGGATATCCTGGAGATGTTCCATATAAGGGAGCTTTTCAGCGAGATCACAGGCTGTGGCCACGGAGGCACCAAGGAGTATCTCGTTTCGGGACTTATTGCACGGTACGGAGGGAATGCTGTAATGATCGGGGACAGGAAGTACGACTTCATTGCAGCCTCTTCCTGCGGTATCCCCTCCGCCGGAGCGGCCTGGGGCTTCGGGAACCGGAGTGAACTGGAGCTTTCCACTGTGCTGATAGATAGCCCCGGGGATATCCCGGGGACAGTGGATCTTCTCCTGGAGGGGTTCCCTGCTGAACCAGACCCCTGAGGAAGCTGGCGGTTTTACCTGAAGAACGGGTTACCCGCCGGGATCTGCATGACGACCTTTTAAGAATTGACACCGCCTTCACTTTCAGCTTCTCGTACTCCTTATTGCCCGGCTGGAGTGTCCAACGAAATCAGACTGTCACATTGTGTGACCTTCGTAAAACTGATCAATCCGGTGCTTGACACATATGTATGTTTGCATATATTTGCAAATGTATTGGAGGTTATTCATGGATGATAGGGACTACTATCGACGAAGAGCAGAGCTGATAGGGGCACTTTCCAACCCCTGCAGGCTTCAGATGGTGGAGATGCTGGCGAATGGAGAGCTGTGCGTCTGCGAGTTCAATTCCGCCCTGGATCTGGACTATTCAACAATTTCCCGGCATCTGTCGGTGCTGCGAAAAGCCGGTATCGCCGGCTACAGGAAGAGCGGGAAGCAGGTTTACTACCACCTTCGGGTGCCCTGCATCATGAACTTCCTGAAGTGCTTCGACGAAGTCCTGAAACTGAATGTTGAGGAAGACGCTCAACACCTCGAAAAAGGAATGGTGCCTGATGACCTGGAAAAAGGAATGGAAGACACTGGCGCTCATGGCCGGGGTTTTTCTTGGGTTCTATTACCTTCCCCTGGGAAGCCCGCGGTTCGACAACGCTGTTACCGAGGCCCTTGCCCTTACCAATGGTATGCCAGGGAGCATGTGCTCCTCTGCCTGATTCCGGCGTTCTTCATTGCCGGGGGAATTGGGGTTTTCGTAAGCCAGAACTCGGTGATGAAATACCTGGGCGGGCAAGCGAAAAAGGCTGTGGCCTACGGTGTGGCTTCGGTTTCAGGCACCGTTCTGGCGGTTTGTTCCTGCACCGTTCTTCCCCTCTTCGCCGGGATTTACAGAATGGGCGCCGGACTGGGACCCGCAACGGCCTTCCTATACTCCGGCCCGGCGATAAACGTTCTTGCCATTATCCTTACCGCCAGGGTGCTGGGAATCGAGCTGGGTGTGGCCAGGGCGGTGGGAGCTATTGTCTTCAGTGTCGTCATTGGTCTTCTCATGCATCTCATCTTCCGCCGGGACGAAAGGGAAAGACAGGCGGCGAATGTGTTCCAGAGCCCCTCCGGTGAAGGAAGACCCCTGTGGAAAACGGCGATCTACTTCGCCTCCATGGTGGGAATACTGGTGTTCGCCAACTTCGCCCCGGATGACAGCGGAGGTGTCTGGCAGAGCCTTTACCAGATGAAGTGGCAAATCGTTACCGGATTCAGCGTTCTGCTGGGGATCGTTCTGGTCCGCTGGTTCGGGGCCTCCATGTGGAAGCTCCTTGCGGTGGGCCTTGTAACCGCTGTTGCCTCGATATTCTCCCCTTCCCCTGAACTGCCCTTCGCCGCCGGTGTGATAGGGCTTTCCATAGTGCTGGCCTCGGGGCCTGAAGAGGGAAAGGAGTGGTTCGGCTCCACATGGGGCTTCGCCAAGCAGATACTTCCCCTGCTTCTTTTCGGCGTCCTGGTGGCAGGTGCCCTTCTGGGAAGGGTCGGTCACGAGGGGCTCATCCCCTCCGGTTGGGTGGAAAGGGCAGTTGGCGGCAATTCAGTCCGGGCAAACCTCTTCGCATCGGTGGCAGGGGCCTTCATGTACTTCGCCACACTTACGGAGATCCCCATACTCCAGGGGCTCATCGGAAGCGGAATGGGCAAGGGGCCGGCCCTGGCTCTGCTTCTTGCGGGACCCGCCCTGAGCCTTCCCAACATGCTTGTGATAAGAAGCGTCATGGGAACCAGAAAGACAGTAGTTTTCGTTGCACTCGTGGTTGTGATGGCTGCGCTGAGCGGCATAGCCTTTGGAAAATTCTTCTGATTGGGAGAAAGAAATGAAGATACAGGTACTGGGCACCGGCTGCCCCAAATGCAAAAAGATGGCGGAGGTGGCGGAGAACGCCGCCCTGGCAATGGACCTCGACTATGAGATAGTGAAGGTAACCTCCCTGAACGACATAATGGCCTTCGGTGTGATGATGACACCGGCCCTGGCGGTGGACGGCGAAGTGAAGATAGCCGGGAAGGTTCCCTCTCTTGAGGAGATGAAGACCCTTCTGGGCTGATATGCTGAAGGCGGCGTTCTTATGCGCCGCTTTCAAACGGGATCATTTCACACCATTTTGATATGGATTGGAGAGTATCGGATGACATCATCATTGAGTCGCAGTCTGCTTGTCCTCGCCTCCCTTGTTCTGTTCGCCGTTTCATGCGGCACTGGTGAAGAGCCCGCAGCTGAAACCTCTTCCCCCTCTGAATCCCCTGTGCTGGGTTATCTGAACGGCCTTCCCGCCCTTATCGACCTGGGCTCCAGCAGCTGCGTGCCCTGCCAGATGATGGAGGACGAGCTGGAGAGGCTGGACTTCGAGACCGGCGACCTGCTGGACGTGCAGGTTATAGACGTGAACCGGAACGGCCAGGCGGCAAGGGACTTCGGAATAAGGGTGATCCCCACACAGGTTTTCCTCTCGGAAACCGGTGAGGAGCTTTTCAGGCACGAAGGGTACATGTCCTGCGACGACATGATGGCCCGATGGCGGACACTGGGCTACACATTTGAATAGGGAGACTATATGCTTGCCGATGTGATGCAGGCCCTGAGCAGGGCCCTGTACGCCTCCTTCCCCCTTGCCCTGGCGGCGAGTTTCGCCTGGGGGCTGATGAGCATGATCCTCAGCCCCTGCCACCTTGTGAGCGTGCCCCTTGTGATGGGCTACCTGGGAGGGAACACCGGGGAGATGACCCGGGGAAGACGGTTCAGACTGGCCCTTCTCTTCGCCCTGGGAATGACCATATCCATAGCCCTTATAGGTCTCGTCACAAGTCTCCTGGGCAGGCTTGCCGGAGATATTGGCCCCGTAGGCAACATCCTGATGGCCGCTGTGCTTATCTATGTGGGCCTTTCCATATCAGGTCTGGTGGAGCTTCCCCTTCCGGGAAGGAGTGGAGGTAAACTGCCCGGGGGCAGCGGCGCCTTCGGGGCTGTTCTCATGGGCCTCGTTCTCGGAGCCGCCCTGGGCCCCTGCACCTTCGCCTTCATGGCCCCGGTGCTTGCCTGATGTTCCAGCTTGGAGCCGAAAGACTGCTTCAGGCCATTCTCCTTGGAAGCCTCTTCGCCGTGGGGCACGGTATCGTAGTGGTCTTCGCCGGCTCCTTCACCGATAAGGTGCAGAGGCTTCTTGACTGGTCCGGTGGCAGCAGGACCGCAAGGACCTTCAGGATCATCTGCGGAGTCCTGGTGGTGCTTGGAGGGCTCTACCTGCTGAAGGACGTTATCTCGGGGTTCTGATCAGGCGGAAGCCCAGGTCGTAGTCGGCCAGGCCCGGTGTGCGGTGGGAACGGGCCGCTGAGCGCAGCTGGCTTGAATCGAAGAAGAAGCTGCCCCCCTTATGACCCTTGTGGTTCCCCCCTCCAGCATGGGTGTTCCATCCGCCAGACAGAGCTCATAGTCGGCGGTGTACACATCCTGGCACCATTCCCGGACATTTCCGCACATGTCATAGAGACCGAAGGCATTGGGTTCCTTCTCGGCCACCGGCTGTGTGGAGTCGGAGTTGCCGCTGTACCAGCAGTAGCGTCCCAGGGTTGAGGGCAGGTCGATGTCGCCCCAGAAATGAATGGTCTCGGTGCCCGCCCGGCAGGCGTACTCCCACTGGGCTTCGGAGGGGAGGGAGTACGTGTAGAGGGTATCCGACTGGTTCAGGGCCTCTATGAAATCCTGGCAGGCGTTCCAGGAAACCAGGTATACAGGATGATCATCTCCGGTTCCCCTTCCCCCTGCGGGGCTTCTGCCCATAACCTCGCGCCACATACCCTGGGTGACCTCTGTGGTCATCATTTCAAAGGCATCCAGGGAAACCCTGTGCGCCCCTTCGTCCGCCCCTCTGCCGCCGCGGTACTCCGGGGAACCCATGAGGAACTCCCCGGCGGGTATCGTTGTGAATTCCATGCCCCCGGGGAGTGAAAGGGCAGGGGTTCCTGATACAAGGATAAGAATAACCGGTAACAGCCCTTGGATATTGCCCTTGTCAAACACTTTTACCTCCACTGTTTTCCATGTCGATGTATTGATGACGGCGGTTCGTTGTCTATGTTGAATAATGGAGGGATTCCAGGGAAAAGGCAATACCCGCCGGTTCTTGACATGGAACCCGTGCAAGTTATGGTTTGAGTGACCCTTCATGGTTCATTGAAAGGATGGTGCCCATGGATCCCGGAATTGTCTGCGTTGCCCCGGCGGCCCTTCTTATCCTTTTCTTCATAGTTCTGATAATCCGTTCCCAGGCCAGACCGGACTTCCATGGAATGGAGAAGATGGTGGGGAAACCGGGTTCGTCCAGAGGATCGATCCTTTGAAGAAGAACCTGAGGGTGGCGGTGAACGGGGAATCATGGCTGGCGGTCAGCGATTCACTTGCCCATCTGGCAAAGGATGACAGGGTGGTGGTTACGAAGGTGGACATAGACACACTGACACTGACCGTGGAGCCGGCCCCGGGCTAGAACGAGGTCTTTATCCCCCCCCAGGTGGTCTGCCCCAGGGCCATTCCTATCTCAAAGGACAGTTCGGAAACCATATAGTCCCCCGACGGGACCTTGTAGCTCCAGAACAGCGTCCCCCGGCTGTGGCTGTAGGCAAGGCCGGCGGAGGGCTGACAGGGGGCCGGGCACTGGGCTTTCCCAATGTACTCCAGAGAGGTGTTGTTCCATTCATAGAACCAGATGTAGTGGTTGCTGTAGGTGGTCAGGGCAATCCCCGTTCCGCCCTGAAGGGGGAACAGGGCAAGACCGCTGAGAAGGTCGGCTATTTCCGGTGTGGCGTGGTTTCGGAGACGCCGCCCGGGGTGAACCGGATCACCCCGGCATACCCGTTGGTGCTCCAGTAATGGGTGCCGTCGAAGTCCAGTCCCCTGCCGTAGTTCTCCGCCGGGTCCGCACAGGTGCTCCATGAGTTGCCATTATCGAAGGTCTGGAACAGGGAGACCGTTTCCCAGTCGTTTGTGAGGAAGCTTCCGTCGGCTGGGTTCCATGCCACACCGAAGCACTTCTGGTTGGCCGGGTCAAGGAAAAGAGAATCGGTGAGAACCCCTCGGGGGTGTATATGTAGATCTTCATGGCGTTGTTGTTAACACCGGCCAGGAACACATCAGGCCCGCCGGTACCCTCCATAAGTGACATGCCGAATGCCCTTCCCGCCGGCTGGAAGGTGTTTTCCATGGTGAGGGTAATCTCCGCCCGGTCGCCGGGAGCCGCAACCTCCCGGTGAGGGTCCGTCGCCAGGGAGACCAGGCCCAGAAAGAACAGCATTACCGTCATGTGATTTCTCCTTTTCCCGCCCCGGCGGGTCACTGCAGTGGTGAACGGTTTCGGTAAAGATATTGCATAGCACCCTGACGGGCAAACCCGTCGGTTATTGGAAGATTCGCTGATAACCGGAACCTTCGTAGCGGGGGGGGCTTTTGTTCCTCCCCTTGCCCGGGGATAGCGGCGGTAACATATTAATCAAAGCTTTTTCCGAGGGGTCTGGAAAGGTTAACCGCTTTGTTCACTGACATTCCCGCTTCCTTTACGGAAGGGTGCTCTGCTCCATAGACGAGCCTGCCCTCATTTTTGATGAAAACATGACCATCTGCTGGGCGAACCCAGCCGCCGAGATACACTTCGGCCACAGCTCCCAGGTCATCCATGGCAAGAAATGCCGTCAGTTCTTTCACGACAAGCTGGTGTGCATGGAAAAATGCCCGGTGGAGAAGGCGCTTCAAACCGGTACTGAACAGCTTCTTGCGGTTAACACCATACGTAACCCCCACAAGCTGATCGAGGCCATTCCCTGTTTCAGCGGTGACAACAGTTTCGTGCTGGCCATCATACATTCGGCCCCGGAATCAGCCGGGCGTAAGGCCCTCAGACGGGACCTCGCCGCTGCCCTGAACAGAAGCGCCACCCTTCCCGAGGCGGCGGACACCATACTGGATGCCATGGCCGGCCTGGCCTTCGTTCACCGGCGTGGGATATACTCCCTGTCTGAGGATGGCTACCGGCTTGTAAAGGGCATCGGAGTTCCCGGGCTGATAGATCACGGTTCCCTGAACCTGCCGGATGAGCCCGGTATGGTATACATTCCCGAAAAGGATGCTGTGTTCCACGAAAGGGAACCCTTCACCGACGGCTGCGCAGTGGTTCCGGTCATGTCCTCCTCCGGGGAAGTTCGATTCCTCCTGCTGGCCGGCCGGGGATCCTGGGGAATGGAGTCCCGAAGCATGCTGGAACTTGTTGGAGAGGTACTTGCCGAATGTGCTGAGCGGCTTACAGGCCCTTTTCTCCCCCCTGGAATCACGGGCTGAATGCCTTCGGGCCTTTCATAATTCACATCTCAGTCATATACTTGCTTCATATCACCCTGAAGCTGAAAATGAAGGAACGACATGACTGAACAACCGGTAAAAAGATCAGAAGTCCCGGTGGAGGACACCTGGGACCTCAGCGTAATGTACCCCGACCGGGAAGCATGGGCAAAGGACCTGAAGGAAGCATCGGCCCTTCCGGACAGGCTGGCTCTTCGAAGGGGAAAGGCCGTAACCTCGCCGGAAACGCTGATTGAAACCATAGAGGATATTCTCCTTGCAAGCCGCCGGGCGGAAAAGATATTCACCTACGCCCACATGGTGAACGACCAGAACCTCGCCGATCCCCGGGGAAGCGAGATGAATCAGAAGGCCATGGACCTTCTGACCAACCTGGCCGCATCGGTGAGCTGGTTCAACCCCGAGGTGCTCTCGGTGCCCGAAGGAACAATGGAAAACTGGCTGAAGGAAACCCCCCTCTCCAAGTACAAGGTCTGGCTGGAGGATGTTCTGAGGAAACGGCCCCATACCCTTTCCTCCGGTGAGGAAAAGATCCTTGCCCTGGCCTCCGACGCCACAAGGGGTTTCATCGGCGCCTTCGGCAAACTGAACAATGTTGAGATACCCGCCCGGTTCCCCTCGGTAACGGATCCCTCGGGGAAGAGTGTAAAGATCTCCCACGGAAACTTCGTCCCGCTGCTTCAGGAGCCGGACAGGAAGCTGAGAAAATCGGTATTCAAGGGCTTCTACGGAGAGCTTTCCGGCAACACGGAAACCCTGGGGGCCCTCCTCGACGGCCAGGTGCGAACCAGCATCTTCCGGGCCAGGGCAAGGAAATATCCCTCGGCCCTTGAGGCCTCGCTGTTCAACGACCGGGTGAACAGAAAGGTGTATGAATCCCTGATCAGCGCCGTTCACGACAGTCTGCCCATAATGCACCGGTACTACAGGATGAAGAAAAGGTCCATGAACCTCGACGAGCTTCATCTCTACGACATTTACACCCCTACCGTGCCCGGTGTGGACACCAGGTACACGGTGAAGCAGGGCGAGGAACTCACACTGAAGGCTGTTGAGATCCTGGGGAAGCAGTACCGGGACGACCTGATGCGTGGGTTTGAAAGCAGATGGACCGACCGTTACGAAAACCTTGGCAAGAGGAGCGGCGCCTATTCCGGAGGCTGCTACGACAGTCCTCCCTACATGCTTCTGAACTATTCCGGCACACTGGACTCGGTGTTCACCATGGCCCACGAAGCCGGCCATTCCATGCACAGCTGGTACTCCAGAAAGAAGCAGCCCTATCACACAAGCGACTACAAGATACTGGTGGCAGAGGTTGCAAGCATCACCAATGAGATGCTCCTTGCCAACCACATGAAGGAAGGGGGAACTGATCAGAGCGTGATGGCCTATCTTATTGACAGCCAGATAAATGATTTCAGGACAACCCTTTTCAGACAGACAATGTTCGCTGAATTCGAGCTTCTGGTCCACCAGAGGGTGGAGGAGGGTGAATCCCTCTCCTCCGACTGGCTCTCGAAAACCTACTACGACCTGGTCAGGCTCTACCACGGAGACGCCTTCGCATTCGACGGAGAGGACGAACCCATTGCCACGGAATGGGCCCGGATCCCCCACTTCTACTACAACTTCTATGTGTACAAATACGCCACGGGAATGGCCTCCGCCGCATCAATAAGCAGAAGGATACTCAGCGGCGAACCCGGGGCTGTGGAAAGCTACCTTGACTTTCTCTCCTCAGGCGGCTCGAAGCCTCCCCTGGATCTCCTCAGGGAGATCGGAATAGACCTTGAAACCCCCGGTCCTGTCCGGGAGGCCATGGCCATGCTTGAGAACCTGACGGAAGAACTGGAGAAAATGCTTGAAACCTGAGGACAGGGATCTCAACAGGTATCTGGAGCTGGCGTTCAATCAGGCCAGGGAACTTGTCTACATAAAGGACAGCAGCCTGAAGTTCCTTACCTGCAACTGGGCCTTCGCCGACTTCTTCGGCCTCGACTCCCCGGAGACAGCCCAGGGATTGGCCTCTTCTGAACTGATGCCGGCCCTTGCCGCGGAGAAGGACCTGGAATCCGACAAAGAGGCCATGGCCACCGGTCTGTCATCAAGGTCACTCTTGTCCTTCGATGAGATCAACGGCGAGAAAAGGGTCTTCAGCTGTCTGAAGGTCCCACTCCGGGAGCTGGACAGCCCGGCGGGAATATTCTGCATAATGAGGGACATCTCCCACGAAGAGAAACAGTTCGAGACCTTCAAGAGCAGAGAAGCGGTGAACTCCGCCATAATCAGGAACGCCCCGGTGGGGATATCGGTAAGGGACCCCGTGGGGAACCTCCTGATGTACAACCGTGCCTGGCGGACAATCTGGGGCACCACCGAGGAGGAAATACGGGAGGACATGGAGAAGGAGCGCACCGAGCTTAAGCTTGACAGCTCCGACTCCTATCTGGCGGGTTATACCGACAGGCTCCTGGAGATATACAACTCCGGAGGCGAGCTGTTCATTCCCGAGGCGAAGACCCATTCCATAAGGGAAGACGGCCTTGCCGTGTGGGTGTCCCAGCACTTCTATGCCATAATGAAGCCCGACGACCGGGTGCAGTGCGTTGTAGTGATCACCGTGGACATATCGGATCAGGTCTACAGCCGAAAGGCACTGAAAACCACCCAGAAGAACTACAGGAACCTCTCTGAGACCATACCGGTGGGTGTGTTCAGGACTGAGGTAAGGGAACACGCCCTTATCCTATCCATGAACCCCGCCTTCAAACGGATGTTCGCTTTGCCGGCGGAAAACGGGCAGAACGTTCGGCTCTGCGACCTTATCTCCCGTAAGAGCGACGAGGAGGTAATGCTCACCCTGTTGAAGGAACAGGGCAAGGTGGACAACAGGGAAATGGTGATGAAGAAGTTCGACGGCTCGAAGTTCTGGGCCTCGGTCACACTGACCACCCTCACCGCCGGATCGGTCCTCATCGCCGAGGGTGTGGTAAACGACATCACCGGGCGGATGCAGGCCTTCCAGCAGCTTGAAAAGACCATTGAGGGAACCGTTCTGGCCATGAGCAGACTGGTGGACATGAAGGATCCCTATACCTCCGGTCATCAGAAACGGGTTGCTGACCTGGCCTGCGCCATCGCCACAGAACTTGGGATGAAGAGCGAAATGATAGACGGCCTCAGGCTGGCCGGAATACTCCACGACATTGGCAAGATGGCGGTTCCCTCGGAGATACTCACTAAACCGGGATCCATAACCAGGAGCGAGGTCCTGCTTCTCAGGGAGCACGCCGAGAACGGCTACGACATACTGAAAAGCATCGACTTTCCCTGGCCTGTGGCGGACATAGTGCTGCAGCACCACGAGAGGATAGACGGCAGCGGCTATCCCATGGGGCTGAAGGGTCCCAGGATACTACCCGAGGCAAAGATCCTGGCGGTGGCCGACGTGGTGGAGGCTATGGCCACAATGAGGCCGTACCGCGGAAGCAAGGGCCTCCACGAAGCCCTCCAGACCATTACCGCCGGTTCTGGAATACACTTCGACAGGCAGGCCGCCGAGGCCTGCGTGAGGCTGTTCATGGAAAAGGGCTACAGGCTTCCGGAAAGCAACACCATGGAGCCGGGTTCCTTCAACTGGTGAGGTCTTCTATGGCCTTCCGCACCGCTTCCGTGTCCACCATTGTATCAAGGCAGTCGCCGTGGGGACGGGAGTTCTCTATTCCATATACAGGAACAGGCCATGCATCCAGCATTCCCTGGCCCAGATCCCTGGGGCAGGCCACAGCGATGACCGCCTGGGGTCTTTCAGCGGTCACATGACGCCTAGCAAGTGTGCCGCCGGTGGCCACGGCGATCTTGATCCCGGTTTTCTCCGCCAGGTCCACCAGCTCCCCAACCGGGCAGCCGCCGCACCGTTTGCAGTTCCCGGGGTTAAAGGTTATTCGGTGTTCGCAGCTGTGGTTCTGGAGGCAATGGGGGAGCAGAAGAAGTATCCTGTCCGGGGGGATCCCCCTGGACTTCACCCCTGAAAGACCTATGACCATCCGTTCCGGAAGGAAAGCCTCTTCCCCGGAAATTCTGGAAAAGGGCTTCAGAACATGGTAGGCGATCACCAGAAGCCAGTGGGCGCCGGTCAGGCACAGCAGGTTCATGAAAACAATGAAGGCCAGGGGATAAAGCAGGGAATCCGCAATGAGGGCTATCAGAAGCCCGGGAAACAGCGCGAACAGGGTAACTCCCAGGTGCAGATAGAGCCTGTTCCTATTCTTCTCCAAAGAACTCCCCCGTTTTTATCCTGGCGCCCCTGAGGAAGTCTTCTTCGGACATCCGTTTTTTGCCCTGGGGCTGAAGCTCCCGAAGAACCAGGCGCCGGTGCCGCAGGCGGCGGTCAGGGGATTCACGGCTATGATCTCCCCGGGGGTCCCACGGCCTTCGCAGGGGGCCGCCTGGAATATCTTCAGCATTTTGCCCCTGAAGAAAGTCCTGGCACCGGGAACGGGATTGAAGGCCCTGACCATTCTGTCCAGGTTGGTTGAACTCTCCCTCCAGTCCATCAGGGCTTCCTCCGGGGTGATCTTTTCAGCGTAAGTGCCGTCTCCGGACTGAGCCCGGGGTTCAAGGATACCCCCTTCGTAATCCAGAAGCACCCGGGGAAGCTGCTTTGCCGCCAGGGCGGCAAGCTGTTCTTCGAGCTCTCCCGCTGTGATCCCCGTGTCCACCCGGTGGGGAAAGGCCTTTATCACAGGGCCTGTATCCCACCCGGAGTCGGTGAGCATGAAGGTAACCCCCGTAACTGCGTCGCCACTGAGGACCGTCCTTACCACCGGAGCCGCGCCCCGGTGCCGCGGAAGAAGGGAGGGATGGATGTTGACCACCCCCAGGGGAGCCGCCTCCAGGAACCAACCGGGAAGCCAGCCTCCATAGGAGGCGGAGACCATCACCTCCGGAGCAATGCTCTTCAGTTCTGTGCGAATTTCAGTCAGTTTCTCAGGCTGATGGAGCTGAATACCGATCTTTTCAGCTGCAAGGGCCACCGGGGGCCGGGTCAGCTTCCTTCCCCTGCCGGCGGGTCTGTCCGGCCTTGAGACAACCCCTTCGATGGTGATGTCCCTCCGCCGGTGAAGCTCGTTCAGGGCGGGAACCGCAAAGGATGATGTTCCCAGGAAGACCACCCTCAATCGGCTGTCTCCCGCATCTTCCTTATCTTTCTCCTGAGGAACCTCTTTTTCATGGGGCTGAGCCTGTCGACGAAAAGGATGCCATCGAGATGATCGGCTTCGTGCTGTACCAGCCTGGCTGAAAGCCCCTCGACATCCAGGGAGAACTCCGCTCCGTTCCTGTCCAGGGCGGTTATCCGTGCCCTGGAAGGCCGGTCGAGGGTTTCATATATACCCGGTACGCTCAGGCAGCCCTCCTCCCTTGTTTCCATTTCGCCGTAGGGCTCCACAACGGGGTTGATGAATACGGTGTGTCCCTTGAGGTCCTCGAGGTAATCCGGAAGGGCTATGAAGAGCCTGATGGAGTTGCCCGCCTGGGGCGCCGCCAGGCCAAGGCCCTCTTCCCGCTCCAGTATTCGGAACATCTCCTGGAGGAGTTCTTCGACCATGGAGGCGTCTTCCGGAAAGGCAAGGGGACGTCCCTTTTCCCGAAGGACCGGGTCGCCGATCACCCTCACCTCTCCGGACCTGCTTTTCATCCCTGTTCCACTTCTCCAACCTGGCCGGGAACCAGTGTGAGGGAGTTACGGTCGACTTCGATCTTCACCGAATCGGCGATCCTCACGGTGACAATATCGCCCTTGAGGTTGGTGATGACCCCGTGAATTCCGCCTCCGGTAACAACGCGGTCGCCCTTGGTGAGAGCCTTGCGCATTTCCGCCATCTGTTTGCTCTGCTTCTGCTGGGGTCGAATTATCAGAAAGTAGAAAATGGCCACCATGGCTACTATGGGCAAAAGGCCGGTAATTCCCCCTGAGCCCATGCAGCCCGCCGGGGCCTCGGCGGTTTCAGCGGCGGCCTCCTGGGCCAACGCTGTGGCCGCTGCCAGAATGGGCATGATCGCAATGCTTCTTAATTTCATCTTTGCCTTTCCTTTTCATATGAACCGGCAAGGGCACCGACGGTTCCGGTGACCGCGCCGAGGAGAACAACGAGGCTAATCCAGTGGGGCGGCATGAACCTGTGGCTCACCGCCGTCGAAAGCACGGAGGAGAGAACTCCGGCGAGACCCAGACCTCCAAGGGCTCCGGCTACACCCATAAGAATTCCTTCCACCACAAACGGTATTCTAATAAACCACCACGGTGCCCCGACAGTTCTCATGAGATCCACCGTGAGCCCCCTTCGGACCACGGACAGTCTGACGGTGTAGAAAACCACCATGGAAATGCTGAATACGAGCACTATACCAAGGAGGAGGACCAGCCTGCGTATGGTGGATACCGTTCGGATCAGCCCGGGAAGGAAGTCTTCCCCGTAAACGGTTTCCTCCACACCCTCAATTGCCGCCACCGCCCGAGATATCTCACGGATCCTTCCGCTGCGGGTAACTCCCTCGGCGAAGGTTACCTGGAGTGAGGGTGGAAGCCTGAAGTCGGACCCCATGACCTCCAGAAGGTGTGTCTGGTCTGGAAGCTCCGCCCTGAAAAGGGCCTCCGCTTCCGGGGAGGAGACATAGTAAACCGATTGAACCCCCTGCATGTCACCTATCAGGTCGCCTATTGTCCTGCCCTCCGCCTCGGAGAGTTCCCTGGAGAGGAAGACCTCCATACCAACCAGGCTCTGCTCTCTGTCCATTATTCTCTGGAGGTTCCAGGAGATTATTAGGAAGGTATCGAACACCACGAAGGCAAGGGAGACCATGAGAAAGGTAACGAGCCTCGCCCCCGGTCTTGTCCTGAGGTTCAGTGTGGTTTCCCGCAGTGCGGCCCTGAGCATGCTCACAGTTCATCCTCTATTTCAGCCCACCTGTCGGCGCCCCTCAGCACGCCCCTTTCCAGGAACAGGAACCTTCCCCTGCCCGGGGGGACCTGCCTGGGGTCGTGGGTTGCCATTATCACAGTTGTTCCGCCCCTGTTTATCTCAAGGAGGAGTTCGATCACCTGACGGGAAACATCCGGGTCGAGATTGCCCGTTGGCTCGTCGGCCAGGAGTATCACAGGGTGGCCCACCATTGCCCTGGCGATCGCCACCCGCTGCTGCTCACCCCCGCTGAGCTGATGGGGATAGGAGTTCCTTCTGTGGCTGAGGCCCATTCTGGCCAGGAGGGCTATTACCCTTTTCCTCACAACCCTTTCACCGGCTCCGGTTACCTGCAGGGGCAGTGCCACATTTTCATACACGGTTCTGTCAAAGAGAAGCCTGAAGTCCTGAAATACGATGCCTATCTTCCTTCTGAGAACCGGCAGCTGGCTTCGTCCGGCGGTGTCGGAGCTGAAGCCCGAGACCTCGACGGTGCCTGAATCAGGGCGGTCCCCCATCCAGATCAGGCGCAGCAGTGTGGTCTTGCCGGCACCGCTTGGGCCGGAGACCACCACGAACTCGCCCTGCTCCACATCCATGTCTATCTTGTCCAGGGCCGGCCATCGGCCATAGCTGAGACGCACGGAACGCATGGTCAGGAGCAATCGGTCCCCCCCGGTTGAATGATCTCGTAGAGTTCCTTCCTGTCCTTCCTGGAAACGGTTTTCGTTCCCGGAACCGCCAGGACCTTTACTGTGATGCTTTCGCCGTCGGGCCTTATCAGATCGATCAGTGACCCCGGCTCAACGGTTGCCGAGGCCTTTGCCCTGGCTCCGTGGATGAGAACGGCACCGGAAGCGATGGCCTTTCCGGCGATGGACCTGGTTTTCAGAAGGCCCGCAACCTTCAGGAAAACATCAATCCTCATGGCTGATGTTGACCAGCACGGGAATAGTGTTCCTCAGGGAATCCACCATGCTTTCATAATGGGTGTTCCAGAAAACCGACTGGAGCATCAGATCCAGTTCATCCTGTTCAAATTCGTCCCAGTCGATGCCGTCGCTGTGGTTCCTTGTGAATATGGCCACCGCCATGGACTGCTCTATTTCCAACGGAGCTGATACCTCGCCGGGAAGCAGGGAGATTACCTCGGATCGAAGTTCGCCCTCCCAGCTGCCCACGTTCACTGTGCCTATGAAGCCGCCCTCAGCGGCGGTACGGGGATCACGGCTCACCCTCCTGGCCACATCGGCGAAACCGGCTCCCTCCTGTATCTCAGAAAGGGTGCGTTGAGCCTGTGCCAGTGCGGAGTCGAGATCGGCGGGTGTGAGCTGGACGGTCCTCAGTATGTGGCTGGCCCTTACGCTGTCCTCGGTCATGTCGGAAACCTTTACAAGATGAACACCGAAGGGTGTTCTGAATGGCCCTGCCATTTCACCGGGATCAAGGGAGTACACCTGATCCTCGAAGGTGGCGGTCATGTCGCCCCTTCCGAACCAGCCCAGATCCCCTCCGGATGATGCGGAGCCGTCCTCGGAATAGGTCGCCGCGGCGCTGGAGAAGGTCATCTCTCCCCCCTCTATCCGTTCCCTGACATCGGACAGAAGGGCCTCGGCCTCTTCGGTGGCCCCGGGAAGCACCGGAATGTAGATCCAGCTGAGGGACCTGGGGGCCAGGACGGCCTCCACGGCTTCCGGGTGAAGGGTGAACCAGGAGACGGGATCCATTGGAAGGGAGGACATTACCCTTCCGGATCGAAGCCTTACGAAGTTCTTACCGGCGAGCCTGTCCCCCAGAATGGTTTCATAGCTGTCCCGGAGGCTCTGACCGTCAATCCCATTGAAGCGATATAACTTATGAATTCCTGTTCCGAGCGGAAGCCCTCCCTGGCCTCGGTCATGGCGCCGTCCACCGCCTGCTGTATCTCATCACGGGTGGGATAGACCCCCTCCCTCCTGGCGGCCTCCACCAGGAGTTTCTCACGGATGATCTGCTCCATGGACTCTCTGTAGGCAGCGGTTTCACCGGAGGATGATACGGCTCTCTCCGGATCGATACCCGACTCAATCATCAGTGTTATCACATCGGAGTGAAGAACGGGTTCGGAACCGACAACGGCCACCACCCGCTCCATGGTGAAGGGCTCGGCGAAGAGAAGGGCCGCCGATGCAAGAAGTATGGTGTTCATTAAAGCTCAACCTCCACAGACAGTTCTTCACCGGCAGCGCTGAGGACGCTGTCGATGGCTGCCTGGATCCTTGTTTCGTACATGATCTGTCCGGCGCTTTGAACTCCCCGCAGGGAATCCTGCAGGGCCCTGGTCTCGCTTACTCTGAAGATGTGCCATCCCAGGTTCGATCTGATGACCGTACTGAGGCCGTCGAGGAGGGCGATCTCCAGGGGAAGCCCCTGGGCAAGCATTTCCGCGCCGGTGACGAACCCCAGGTCACCTCCCACGCCGGCCTTCTGGCCCAGTGAGATGTTAACCGCTGTTACGGCGAAGTTCTGCCCCCATTCAAGCCTTGTCAGGACGGAATCGGCCATGGCGCTGTCCGCCAGGATTATCTGATGGTAGTGCCTCTCGATGAGGTAGAGCTGGGGCTCGAGTTCCATTCGTGCATGGATCTCGGCGGTGGAGGGGTACTCAACGGACCTTATCAGGCTGTCCACCATGAGGTCCCTGAGGTAGAGCTGCCTTGCCCTGGCCGCAACGAAGGCGCTGATGGCGGGGTTCTCCAGCCCGGCGTTCTCGGCGGCGCAGGCCAGGATCTGATCCCGGGTCCAGGCCTCGGCTGCGCCCTCTCCGGCCCGCACCAGGCTAGATCGGTATCGTAGAGGGTGTACTCCCCACAACCGCCACGGGATCACCCCTGGAGAACCCCTGGGAATGATCTTCGTTGTGCTCCGGTTCCGGTGAACCACCCATTCCCAGCAAAACCCACAGAGTGACCGCCGCGGCAATGGCCGCAGCTGTCCAGGCCGCCGTACCCAACTTACCCTCAATGGACCCCTCCGCCCTAAAGATGATTGAGAAGACGCTGTGGCCAGGCATTGACCGTGTGACCGGCGCGGAGTTCATCGATAAGCTCCACAAGTATCTCTTCCTGCCTGGCGGATTCCAGTTCCATGGTGGCCAGCTCAATGATCTGCGCCTGGGTAAGGGGACTCTGTGTCTGGCGCTTCTCCATAAGCTGTATGATGTGGTGCCCCATGGGTGTTTGAACCACCGGTGATATCTCGCCGATCTCAAGCTGGCATACCGCCTCCATGAACCCCGGGGACGCCATGCCCCTGCTTATCCAGCCCAGGTTCCCTCCGGAGGACGAACTGGGACAAACGGAGAACTGCCCCGCCAGGTTCCGAAGGACTCACCGGCAACAAGACGGGAGCGCACTGAAGATGCCATGGCATTGTCCGGCAGCAGGATGTGGCGCACATTGTATTCCATGGAGTAGGTATCACCCCATACATCCACATAGTTCTCCACTTCGAGCCTTGAGACCTCCACATCGTCCAGAACATCGGTGATGTAAGCCTCGACCACTATCTGGCTCACCGCCTGCTCTATCATTGCGGCAACATCGGGCCTTTGGGCAATACCGCTTTCCTCGGCGGCTATGAGTATAAGCTGTTCCCTTATCCAGGATTCCAGGACCTCACCCGCCGCTTCCCGGCTGGTTATTCCGATCCCGGAAATGGCCTCGGCCCCTCCGGCCATTATCACGAGATCTTCCCAGGTGAGTTCCCTGGTATCAACCGATGCCAGAACATCGGAAAGGGCGGTTCCCGTTATTAAAAATACTGCGAGGAGAAGCAGAACTCTGTTTCTCATGGCTTATTCCCTCCAGGTTAGTTTACAGAACCCCACAGATCGATCTCCACCACGGCGGCGGTATCGATCTCCACCGGATACTCCGTTCTGAGGTCCCGAATGAGTTCCTCGAAACCTTCTTCGAACATCTCCATTGCAGCGGCGGCGGAGACCACCGGGAATATCTCCTGCAGGTCCGCCACACCGGGGGGCTCAATACGCACTACTTCAAACCAGGCCGCAAGTTCCCCGTCGAGGTAAACCGGACCATTGAGTACACCGGGCCGGGCCTGGAAGATCTCCTGGCCCAGGACCTGTCCGAAGGACTCCTGGATCTGTGGAGGTGTGGGCATCATGGCACCGGTGGAATCGAGAACGGTCTGAAGACCGGGGATATCCTGTAAGTCCCCCGGGGCTGAAACTGAAGCGGCGGTAAGGCTGTCGGTGTATCCGAGAAGCACCGACCTTCTTTCCGGGAGCACATACATGTCGGAGTTGGCTTCGAACCAGTCCGCCACGCCGGCGCTGTCCGGCATGGAGTTCCGGAATACCCTCTCCCGGACCACGCTTTCAGCCCTGGGATAGTCAAGGTCTGCCTCTCCGGGCTCGATACCGGCTTCAACGGCCATTTTCCACATTGAATACCTCTGGGCAAGGTTCCGGGCATAGAACCAGAGGGTAAGCTCCGGGCTCATGGAGAACCGGGGCGGGGCAATGAAGCCCAGCTCTTCGGGCACGCTTCCGAAGAAGTTCTCCGGGGACGCCCTCCGCATCATGTCCAGGACCTCAGCCACGGTGACGGTATCGGTGCCCACGGCAAAGAGTGGAGTGTTGTCCCCCTCTCCCGAAGGATGAGAACGGTTTGCGATGGAATCACATTGTCCGCCAGGGCTTCCACGCCCTTTGAAAAGACCTCTTCGCCGGATGCCCTTGAGAGATGGATCATGAGGCCCGCCGAGGCGGCATTGTCGTCGGGGGTCCACTGGCCGGGAATGAGTTCCAGAAGGCAGACGCACCACTCCCCGTGCATGGGAAGCACATGAGCGGTGCCCTGCTCAAGGGAAAGAAGGGGTTCGAAACTGGCGGTAAACCTGTGAAGCGGCCCGCCTAGGGTTCTGTAGCTGCCGCCGCCGGCGACGCTCCAGGGGGCGCTCACCGAAGGAAAGGAATCATCGATATCCCCTCACTCCACCTTTCAGCAAGGGTCGCCGCCTGGGTGGAATCGTCGAGGAGCACCGCCCTGAGCTGAAAACCCGAATAGCCGGAGGAAGCAAGGGAATCGGTGTAGAGTTCGGGATCGTATTCCGAGGCGATCCTTCGGAACATGGAATCGGAGAGGAATGAGATACTGTAGAGTTCCTCGATGCCCGTGGAAATGGAGGGATCCTCCTCCCAGGCCAGGAGAAGAAGCTTCTTCCTCACTATTTTTTCCATCAGGGCCATTCTTCCCCCGGGCTCCAGTACATCCACCTGCTCGGAGGCTGGAAGACCGTTGAAAACTTCAAAGTATTCCTCCCGGGTCAGGGGGTGTCCGCCAACTGAACCCAGGTGCTGTTCACCACCGCATCCTGAAAGGACCAGAAGGATAATAGCTGCTGCAAATAATACTGACATCCGGTGCATTAATACCACCTCTGCTGCTGTTTCATAAATTTTCGTTTCTACGGTAGGCACAGAATATACGCAATACGGTGAGCACTGCGGATATCCTCTGTACTCCGGTAGAGCCTTTCATACCGGCGGAGAGTATGATCCGTCCGGTCTTGTCCTGCACCGCCTGCCAGTTATCCCCGGCCAGTTTTCGTACCTTTTTCAGCGTAGGGGGGCTTTCCGGAGCAAAGACCAGCCTGGCGCCGGTGGAGGACACCACGGCGTCCTCTATGCGGCTTCCGGAGGCCAGCAGGTTTATCCTGGCCCTGAGGGCAACACCCTTGACCGGGTCCGGGGTTTCACCGAAGCGGTCCCGGACATAATCCAGCCACTCATCTATGGTCTCCTCACCCCTGGCCCGCCAGACCCAGCGGTACAGCTGAACCCTCTCCGCCGTGTCCGGCATGTACTCCTCGGGGATGTACGCCGGGCCCGGGACCTCTATCCTGGTGCGGAAATCCGCCGGGAAACCCTTCTCGCCCTTCAGTACAGCAACTTCCCTGGCCAGGAGCTCCTCGAACATGGAGTAGCCAACGGCGTCAACCTGGCCGCTCTGTCCGGATCCCAGGAACTCCCCTGCGCCCCGGAGTTCGAGGTCCCTCATGGCGATGTGCCAGCCGCTGCCGAGCCTTGTGTAGCGTTGAATTGCCTCCAGTCTGCTTCTGCCCTCGGGCTTCAGCTTTCCCAGCCCTCCCGGTGTGAGGAGATAGCAGTAGGCCCTGTGGTGGCTTCTGCCCACCCTTCCCCTCAGCTGGTAGAGCTCTGCCAGGCCGAAGTTCTGGGCGTTGTCTATGAACATGGTATTTACCCTGGGCAGGTCTATTCCCGATTCTATTATGCTGGTGCAGAGGAGCATCTGGTACTCCCCTGCCATGAAGGCGTGCATCACGTCCTCCAGCTGGGCCGGGGACATCTGTCCGTGACCCACCGCGATCCTTATGTCCAGGAAGGCCTCCAGCTTCGTTCTGACCTTCTCGATGGTGCTGACCCTGTTGTGAACGAAGAAGAGCTGCCCGTCCCTTTCAAGTTCCCTTGCCACCGCACGGCGGATTATCTCCCTGTTGAATGTGGTTATCTCCGTCTGTATCGGGTAGCGATCCCTTGGAGGGGTAGAGATAATGGAGATGGACCTGAATCCGGAAAGGGCCATGTGGAGTGTTCTGGGAATGGGAGTGGCGGTCATGGTAAGTGTGTCCACATTTGACTTCATCTCCCTTATGTACTCCTTCTGCCTCACACCGAACCTCTGTTCCTCGTCTATCACGAGAAGACCCAGGTTGTGGAACCGCACATCCTTCTGGAGTAGCCTGTGGGTCCCGACCACGATGTTCACATCCCCGGCGGAGAGGTCCTCCAGGGATTTCCTCTGCTCCCCGGGGGACTGAAAACGGCTGAGGACATCCACCCTCAGGGGGAACTCCGCCAGCCTGTCCCGGAATGTGTTGTAGTGCTGCTCGGCAAGGACGGTGGTGGGGGCCAGCACCGCGGCCTGTAAACCGGCTTCGGCTGCCCTGAAGGCGGCCCTCAGGGCGACTTCGGTCTTTCCGTAGCCAACGTCGCCGCAGACCAGACGCTCCATGGGAGAATCCCCGGCAAAATCCTTCATCACCGCATTTATTGCCGCGGCCTGATCAGGTGTTTCCTCGTAGGGAAAACTCTCCTCCATTGCCCGCATCATTTTCCCAGGGGGCGGAAAGGGCGGTCTGTTCCTCACGGCCCTCTCGGCATAGAGTATCGCCAGCCTGCCGGCTATCTCATGGGCCTTCTTCTTTGCCCTGGAGAGCCTCTTGTTCCAGGATGTGCCGCCTATCTTGTCCAGCTGGGGGCCCTCCCCCGGGGCTGAGATACTTCTGAAGCTGGCCTATCTCCTCAAGGGGCACCAGAAGTTTGTCTCCGTCGCGGTAGACCACCTCGAGACAATCGGCGTCGCCACCGGCCACGGAGACCCTTCGAAGCCCCAGGAACATTCCAATTCCGTACTCCCCGTGGACTATGTAGTTACCCGGCTGAAGCTCCTCCCAGGAGGCCAGCACCTCGCCGCCGCGGAAATTCCTTACCCTTTCGGGTCTTCTGCGGGTGCTCAGCAGCCTTCTTTCACAAAGAAAGGCGATATCCCCGGCGGATGAATCCCTGAGGATGAAGCCGTCGGAGATGGGAAGGGTCACAAGTTCGATGGAGGGTTCAATGTCCTCGGGCAGAAGCTCTCTGAAGGTTCCCAGCTCGGCCTGGGTATCACAGGCCACGGCCACTCGGAAGCCTTCGGTGAGCCAGGAGCGCATCTGGCGGAACATCTCATCCCTGTGGCCCATGAAACCGGTCTGGGGCTCGGTGGGGAGATAAACATCAACATCACCCCGGGGTACCAGGGTGTGCTCAAGGATCCGTCCGCAGCGGTTTATGGCCCCTTCTATCTCCTCCCAGGGCGCGAACATCCCGCTGAAAGGAAAGGGGATATCCCCTGGGAAGGAACCCCTTCTCGCCTCTGTGGTCTCCTCTATAACCGACTTCAGACCGCCGGGCTCCACCAGTATCAGGGTGCCTATATCCGCCAGGTAATCAAAAAGTGTGGAGAGCTCCCGGAAGAAAAGGGGCAGATGGTGCTCGATCCCGGGAAAACCCCCGGCGCCGTACATGAATTCCTCCAGGGGATGACCCTCGGGAACCGAATCGGCGGCCATATTCCATTCTTCGGGCCCCAGGACCACCTCCCTGGCCGGGAGTATCGTTGCCGCCGGAACCCTGTTGATGCTCCGCTGGGAGTGCTGATCGAATATCCTCACCGATTCCACTTCATCGCCAAAGAACTCTATGCGGAAGGGATTGTTGGAGCCGTAGGTACCAATATCGATGATACCTCCCCTCCGGGACCATCTGCCCTGCTCATAAACAGCGGTTTCCTTTATGTATCCGGCGGAAAAGAGCCAGCTTTCAAGATCGTCCGGCCCCAGCCTCATTCCTGTATACACCGAGAAAGGCCTGAATGCGTTCACCGGAGGAAGTCTCTTTACAAGGGCCCTGGCCGGTACCACCACCAGGGTGTCAGGCCTGGAGGAGGAGAGCCCGGCCAGGCACTCTATCCTGTCAGCAATAACGCTCTGGTGAGCCTCCTCGCCCTGGAAGGGAAGGGTCTCGTAGGCGGGAAAATAGAGCACATCCCTGCCGGTCAGCGCCCTTATGTCATCCCTGAGGGACTCCGCGGAGGTAACCGTAGGGGCCACCACAATGGTGGGGCCGGCCAGCCTGTGGGCGGAAACTATGGCAATGGCCAGAGAAGCGCCGCCCAACCCGCCTGTGGTGGTGAGTTTCCCTTCGCCCAGGAGGTCGAGCACCGGGGAGAAGACAGAATCCCAGAAAAACTCGTCGGTGGGCCATTGGGTCACAGGATGTCCGCCTCCGGCTGCTCGGTAAAGACCGGTACTTCCATGCCCGCCAGCAGGCTCCACTGGGCTTCAAGGACGGGAAGCTCTTCCAGGAACCTTTCAAGTTCGGGGCCCTCCAGGGGGTCAGCCGGGGGCATGATCTCCGTGGCGGGATTCACATAGGAGCCGTTCTTCTTCATTTCGAAGTGGAGATGGGGTCCGGTGGACAGGCCGGTGGAACCCACATAGCCGATTATCTCACCCTGACGCACATAGCTTCCAACGCTCTGGCCCCGGGCAAAACCGTTCATGTGGCCGTATCCGGTTTCGTAGCCGTTGGCGTGGCGTACCCTTACAAGGTTGCCGTAGCCGCCGCTCCAGCCCCTTGCGGTTATGGTGCCGTCGCCCACTGCGTAGATCTCGGTTCCCAGGGGAGCGGCGTAGTCTATTCCCCGGTGGGCCCTGGTGTAACCCAGGACCGGGTGCATCCTGGAATCGGAATAGGCGGAACTCACCCGTCCGAAGGGAACCGGCATTTTCAGGAACATGGTCCTCAGGGAAGCGCCGTCGCGGTGGTAGTGGTCAAGTATGATCTCCGCCTCCTCGGCCTCGTCCGGCCGGTGGAAGAAGGGAAGGGCCTCGGCCATCCCTCCGGCGGCGAACCCGTACTTGGCCGCCAGTATCCTTCTGAAACCGGTTTCGCCGTCCACGGGATAGCGGTTCTCCTCGATGAGTATCCAGAGGCTGTCCCCAACCCTTACATCGTAATAGAAATCAATGTCGTAGCAGAAGAGGCGGTCGGTGAGTTCCCTCTGGAGCTCGGATACGTAACCCACCGCCCGGGAAGAATCCCTCGGGGAGACCAGCATTCCCGATACAGAAAGGTCAGGGGGCAGGGCTGTCCGCCAGAGGGCGTCCCACACCGTGGTGGTTATCTCACAGCTGATTGCCCGCTGCCGTACCCATCTCTCCTGGGGAACATACTCCCAGTTATTCGGGGACCCGTTCAGAAAACCGATCCGGTAGAAACCCCTTCTGTTCCCGGGATAAGCCCTTACCTCGGATAGAATGCCCCGGCAGTAGATCGCCGAGAGGGTATCCCCGGCGCGCTGGACACTCCAACCCAGGCTGTCCATGAGTACACCGCAGGTGGCGAGATAGTCCCCCCCTGAAATGCCCAGTTCCCGCACAGCGCCGCCCAGGAATCCCTCTCCTATGGTGGACACCACCACATCGATGGTGTCAGCCATGGCAGCGGCGATCTCCATTCGGCAGGACTCCATGAGTTCAAGCTTCCCGGAAAGTCCCAGCTTTCGCCGCTCTGGCCGTCCGGGGCCGCCCTGAGAACGAATGTGACGCCGGCGGCGGCAAGGATAAGGATTACCGCGGCGAAGTTCCGTCTGTTTCGAAGCAAATTTCCTCCGCTTTCAGCTTCAGTGGCCGTCCGAGAAAAGCCTGTCGCCGTAGTCGCCCAGACCGGGACGAATGAACCAGTTAGAGTCCAGCTCACGGTCCACACAGACGGTGATGATGGTGAGGTTCTCGAAATCCTGGAGCTTCGCTATTCCCTCAGGTGCAGCAACCACCGATACCAGTATTACCTCGGATGCCCTCTTCTGAAAGAGATAACGGATAACAGACCCGGCGGTTCCACCGGTGGCCAGCATGGGATCCAGTATGATCACCTTTTTTCCCGCAACATTGGGAATGGAGGAGTAGTGCCAGTCCGGTTCAGCGGTTTTCTCGTTCCTGCTTATCCCTATGAAGGCCACCGGTGAGTCCGGGAGAAGGTCCTGGAAGGCATCGAGAATGCCCAGGCCAGCCCGGAGGATGGGAACGATCACCGGAGGGTCCACGAGGATCTCGCCCAGGGTGGACTCCATGGGGGTGTTAACCCTTGCGGGAACGGTTCTCAGATCACGGGTTGCCTCCACCGCCAGGAGATAGCCCAGCCTATGGGAATAGGCCCTGAAACGGGAAGGGGGGGCGTCGTTCCTTCTCAGCCTCGTAACGAAATCCCTTGCAACGGGATGCTCGAACTCAATAATTTCCATATGGTGATTTCCCTTTCTGAGGTTCGTTGACAAAATACTGAAAAATGGTTACTGTCGCCAGATGTATCAATCAACCCGCAGGAGGAGAGCAACATGAACGCGCTTCAGGATCTGAATGAGAGAAGCCTCGTTTACCAGATGACCAATGAAGAGAAACTGAACGAGCTTCTCGCAGGTGAATCTCTCTCCTTCTACATCGGATTTGACGCCACGGCGAAAAGCCTGCACCTGGGGCATCTGGTTCCCCTGATGATAGCAAGCCACCTGCAGAAGGCAGGACACAAACCCCACATCCTTATCGGAGGCGCCACGGCCCTGGTGGGGGATCCCTCGGGAAGGTCCACCGAGAGGACCCTGGAATCCAGGAAGACCGTTAAGAACTGGGCGGCATGTCTGAAGGAACAGATGACCCGGTTCCTTACATTTGGCTCCGACGGTTCCGGCGCGGTGATGCTGGACAATTCAGACTGGCTCACACAGCTGAACTACATCGACTTCCTCAGAAATGTGGGAAGGCACTTCAGCGTTAACAGGATGCTCACCGCCGAGAGCGTGAAGACACGGCTTGAAACCGGTCTGTCCTTCCTGGAATTCAACTACATGCTGCTTCAGTCATACGATTTCCTTCATCTTTTCAGAAATCATCGCTGCATTCTTCAGGTGGGGGAGCCGATCAGTGGGGGAACATTGTTGCCGGCATCGACCTCATCCGAAGGAAAGAGGCGGCGGAGGTCTATGGTTTCACATGTCCCCTGGTAACCACCGCCACCGGTGAAAAAATGAGCAAATCCCAGCCCGGCGGAGCATCTGGCTTGATCCGGAACTCACATCCCCCTACGACTACTACCAGTTCTGGATAAATGTAGACGACCGGGACGCGGTGTACTTCATGAAGCTCTACACCTTCATGCCCACCGATGAGATAGCACAGTACGAGAAACTCACCGGGGCGGACATCAGGCGGACGAAGGAAAAACTGGCCTTCGAGGCAACCTCCATAGCCCACGGAACCGAGGAAGCGAAGAAGGCCCGTAAGGCTTCCCGGGAGCTTTTTCAGGAGGGCGGCTCCGGGAAGGACGCCCCCACCACCGAGATAAGCAGGAAAAGGCTTGAAGATGGCATTACCGCCCTGGACCTCTTCACCGAGACCGGTCTCTGCTCAAGCCGGGGTGAGGTCCGCCGCATGGGCCAGCAGGGTGGGCTCTACATACAGGGCGAGAGGGTGACCGACCCCATGGAGAACATTCCCGCAGCAGCTGCCTCGGAAGGTGTTCTGCTCCTCAGAAAGGGAAAGAAACGGTATCACATCGTAAAAGTGGTGGACTGAGAGCCGTCACTCCATTTCCCTGAGAACCTCCAGGGCAGCATCGTAGTCCGGTTCTTCACCTATCTCAGGTACGAGCTGGGTGTATATGACAAGGTCGGAGCTGTCCAGTATCACCACCGCCCTGGCCAGTAGACCGGCCATTGGGCCGGTGGTCATCTTGACGCCGTAGTTCCTGGCGAAGTCCGGTGAGCGGAAAACCGACAGGGGAACCACGTTCTCAAGCCCCTCGATCTCACAGAACCTGGAATGGGCGAAGGGAAGGTCGGCGGAAATGCCTAGAACCACCGTGTTCTCAAGCCCGGAAGCTTCGGCGTTGAACCTCCTCACCGACGCGGCGCACACGCCGGTGTCTATGCTTGGAAAGATGTTGAGGACCTTCCTTTTTCCGGCAAAATCCTTCAGTTCCTTCATTGTGAGATCCGTGGCGGTGAGGTGAAAGTCCGGTGCCCGTGTGCCCTCTTCCGGAAGGACCCCCGCCACCTCTATCTGCTTACCTCTGAGCGTTACTGTTCCCAAAATTACTCTCCTTTCAGTAGTTACCGGTGTCCAGCATAACGATGGTGTCGCCGCTGGTGATCCCCCACAGTCTGCCCTGCTGATCTATTACCATGTCACTGACACTCACACCGGGATCGAAATCCCTGACAAGGTTGCCGTGGGCATCGAACACCTTCAGGTCGCCGAAGTCGCTGATCCATAACCTTCCCCGGGGGTCCACATCCATGGCGGCGGGCATGGTGAAAATGTCATCGCTTCCGAACCTGTCGATGAAGCTCCCCTCTGAATCGTGAACCACCACCACGCTGTTGAAGGAGCCCAGTGTGAAGGTCTCTCCCCTGTTACCGCAGGCAACCATGGCGGAAAGCTCGCTGTCGCCGGTTACACCGGATACCGCTTCACGCAGGAGGACCAGGATCCCGCCCCGGGGATCGAAGGTGATCACATCGTCGCGGTTCTTGTACCAGAACGCCGTTATGATGCCGTCGGGGGAAACATCCACATCGGAAAAGCCCCAGCCATCGGGATGGGACAGATTCCCCAGGTGCTCCCCGGTCTCTCCGCTGTGAATGTGCAGCTCGCTCTCATACACCATGTACAGTATTCCATCAGGAGAAGAGGCCATTGAGGAAAGATACTGATCCCCGGCCCTTGCGAAGGTCCACTGGGTAATGAAAACGCCTTCGTCGTCGAAAACCTGTACCCGGCCGGACTCACTCTCACCCACATAGATCCTTCCACCTGCATCGGTGGCTATGCAGCTCGGCTGGTCGAAGAGGCCCCTGCCGGTGCCGGTGCCTCCGAACTGGAAAAGGTCTGGTCCGGTATCCGATGGGGTAACCCCGGGGACAACCAGGCTCTTGACCTGGTCACCGGGCCCCTCCCGGGCCATAATGAAGAACAGAACAGCACCCGCCACGGCAACCAGCACTCCGAGCCCGGCCACCATGGCCAGCCGTAGCTGGCAGCCGCTTCCCGGGGGAACCTGGCCGGGGGACCTGCTGTGGGCCGACCGGGATGATACGGAATTCCCGCAGTTGGAGCAGACCCCATCGGGCTGGCCTCTTCCCATGACCACATCGTTGCCGCAGACAGGACATTTCACCCTTGCCATAACCCCTCCTTCTGTTTGCGATTAGTATAATCGGGAAAACACCCCGGAGCCATACGACGGGAAACCATGATCGACCTTCTGGCAGCCATAGCATGCAGCACCGCCATTGCCCTGATACTGAAGCACGGCGAGGAGCGGAACCACGACAGGTACGTGATACTGGCCATGAACTACTCCATGGCCACCGCCCTTTCCCTGTGGCTGGTCCTCCGGGGCGGTCTTTTCAGCTACCTGAACACACTCTCCTTCGGGTCTTGCAATTGAGCTGGGGGTTGGTCACGGCGGATCCGACGGCTTCCTCTCCCCGGAAAACTCCGCTCTGTGGGCCCTTTTCATAGGGATACCCACCGGTGTGATGTACTTCCTGGGTTTCTACTACTATCAGCGTTCGGTGAAGGAGAGCGGAGTTGGAATGGCGGGAAGCTATGCCAAAATGGGGATACTTGTTCCCATGATACTCAGCATGCTCTTCTGGAGGGAGTTCCCATCGGGGCTTCAATGGGCGGGAATGCTCCTGGCCCTGGCAGCCATAGGCATGGTAAACCTGAGGCTGGCCAGGGGGCGGAGCATCTTCTCGAACATGAAGCCGGCGCTGCTTCTGCTTTTCCTCTCATGCGGTGTTTCCGAATTCACCAACAAGCTTTATCAGAGATATGGAATGCTCTCCATGAAGAACCTCTTCCTGTTCTTCCTGTTCCTCACCGCTCTGCTGACCAGCCTTCTGAGGATCAGAAGGAAGCCGAAAAGGAATGAGTTGCTCACCGGGCTTGCTGTGGGGGTTCCCAACTTCTTTGCCTCCTTCTTCCTCATCAACGCCCTTTCCGCCCTTCCCGCCTCGGTTGTCTTTCCCACCTACAGCGCCGGATCCATCGCCCTGATCTGCCTGGGGGGAAGGTTCATCTTCGGGGAAAGGCTCAGCCGCCTCGAGTCCCTGGCGATCCTCCTGACCATGGCGGCCCTGCTATTGATCAACCTGTAGTTTTTCCCAGTCTTCCCTGATTATGGAGTTCATTACTATGTCCACATTGCGTCCCTTGTGGAAAAGGGCCTTCCTGAGAATGCCCTCGGTCTTGAAGCCGCATTTCTCCATCACCCTGAGGGAGGGTTCGTTACCGGCTATGGCAGTTGCCTGGACTCGGTCGCAGGGCTTCCGGTGAAACAGGTACTCCACCAGGAGGGCAAGGGCCTCGGCGCAGTATCCCTTACCCATGTCCGCGGGCTTGTAGATCCTGTAACCCACCTCATAGCCGCTGCCGTAGGGAATTCCCCGGAAGAAGAATATCTGCCCGAGTATCCTGCTGTCCTGGATGTCTGTTATGAGCAGCCCCCGGAGTTCTCCTCCCAGCAGCCGGTCTTCTGGAAGTGTTTCGCCTGCTTGAACTCCGACATGAAGTCGCAGGGCCAGAAATCACCCATGTCCTCGAAGTGCGCGGCGAGATCATGGAGCACCTCGAGGTCGGACTCCCGGTAGGTTCGCAGCTGTATCAGTTTTCCCTTCAGCATGGTGTATCCCTTCTTCGGTGTTGCCGATGCATTTTTTAGAAACTATTATCCCATCTGGAGAAAATACTCATTTCCGGAGGTAACATGGCCGAAACTGGCTTCCTGAACCTTAAGATACAGGGCACGCCCTGTGTGAACCGGTGCCGGCACTGCTGCGGGGAGCATTCCTCCGGGAATGACTTCATTGACAAGGGCCTTGTCTTCGATATCCTGGAATCAGCAGCTGCATACAGGAACAAGACCGGCTCCACCGTTTTTCCCAGGTTCTGCCTTGAACCGGCGATGCACCCAAGTTTCGTCGAGATCATCGAAAAGCAGTTCGAGCTGGATCTTCTTTTCAGGGGATTCTGGTTCAACACCACCGGCCGGGGACTTGCGGACATGTCACCTGAACAGTGGCTGAGGCTATCCCGCGCAGGGTTTTCCTGGCTCAGGCTGGGGTTTTACGGCATCGGCGAATCCCACGACGCCTACGCCGGCAGGAAGGGTGCCTGGGAAGAGCTGGCAGCCACCGCCAGGCTGGCGGACGAGTTCGGAATGGAATGGTTCCCGGTGGTTTATCTGACAAGGGAAAACGCCGGCGGCTTCCAGGGAATTGCTCGGGAGATATCAGCACTTGGTACTCCGGCTCTTCCCCCGGGGTGGACCATTCCCCAGTGGAGCAGAGGGGAAAACACCGGAGGGTCCCGGGTAACCATGGATCAGATCGCCCCCCTGATGGCCGAACACAGCCCGTGGTACACCGAAGCTGAAACAGTGAAGGATGTTCTTGCTTCCAGTCATCTGGGCGAAATGAGGGCCTTCGACAGGTCATCGGAAACCGTTTTCCTGCGTATCGACCGATCAGGCAGGGTGTACCTGGCCGGCGGCTGTCATGGAGATCCCTTCAGATACTCCCCCGAAGAAGACATGCTCCTCGGCGCCTTCACGGAGAATAACAGCTTTGAATACTTCCTGAACCGGTTCAGGGAAAACCCTCCTCCCGAGGCCCTGGCCCTTGAGGGGGTCACCTGGGCGGAACTTGCGGAAAGGTATGGAGACCCTCGAAGCGATCTTGTCTACAATACCCGGGACCTCGTGGTGAACCGGTGGGGATCGATGTACCTTCGGGATGTCCTTAAAGGATAGTAACCCTTCCGGCGCCTGAGATGTGTCTGTGTACCTTCCCCGGCTTTCCCGAGCAGCTCACCCTGCCCGCCCTGATATCCTTACGGAGAGTTCCTCTTCGGCATGGACATCCACCCTGCCCGCCCCTGAAACCACAACGGCTACCCTCCGGGCGATCAGTTCAGATGCGTCAACCCTGCCGGCTCCCGACACCTTGACCCTGAGTTCATCTGTCTCCCCGGAGGCCTTCACCCTGGCCGCCCCCCCCAGGGCTAGCTCCCTGAGTTCAGCGGCGGAGATGGACAGCCGAAGGGGGACAGAGGCTGATACCCCCCTGGAAAACCCCACGTGAAGGACCCCTTTTCTTACTTCGGTCCTGACGAACTCAAGGAGATTGTCATCGGTGCTCACGGTGATGGACGGTTCATCCCCGATGACCACCACGGCGGAAACCTTCCCTGAAACCTTCACCGAATGAAAGCTCTCCAGGGAGCGTTCTTCGGTTCTTTCCCTGCCGCTTCCCCGCCTGCCGGAGCTGAATATCACCCCAAGAAATGAAATCAGGGGAACGAATATTATCAGGAGGACAAGGATAACTGCCACCACCAGGAGCACCCCGGTGAGCACCGCGCCGAGAACAGGGATCAGTATGACGGCAATAACCGCCAGGAGGGCCGCTGCGAAGACAGCGGCCCCGATGGTAATTACTGTTTTCAGGATCGGGTTCTCAACCTCGTGGCCGAAGAACTGAACCGGCATTATTATCTGCGGCCGGTGGACCCGCCGGTGGTTCCTCCGGTGGTGCCGGTGCGTCCGGTGCTGCCGCCGCTTCTACCACTGTCGCCAGGATTTGAACCCAGGGAGTTGACCCTGTTCCTGAGGGTTGCCAACTCACCCTGAAGGTCCTCGATCCGGGTATGCAGGGAGTCGATCTGAAGGGACTGGGCCTCCACCAGATTTGCCATCTCAATCGTGAGCGAGTCGGTCCTGGAAGTGAAGGTTTCGAACTCCTGATAAACTGAGTCAGTTCTGGAGGTAAGGTCATCGAACTGCTGGTTGATGGAGTCGGTTATCTCGTCGATGTTCACCTCGGGGAACTCGATGGAGCCAGCCGCCGAGGAAAGCTGGCTTTCCAGGGAGGCCACCCTGCTGCGGAGTTCATCGGTTTCGTCGGTAACTGATTCCACCTGGTCTGAGATGCTGTCAACCTGGCCTTCTATCTCGTCGGCTACCTCCTGGACACCGGGCATCTCGCAGGCAAGGAACATCAGGCGAATACCGGCATAAGCAACAGGACTATCTTCATTTCTATCTCCTTCACGGGTTTGATTCCTCACGGATGACTTCCGCGGTATATGCCAACAGTTCCGTGGCGGGGTCAAGCCAGGCGTCCGGGGGAAGGGAGGCCTTCAGGCAGGTATGGGCAAGGAAGGTTTCCCTGTCCCAGCCCTCTTCAAAGGCCACCTGGGGAAGGAGGGTGCCGCTCCTGAAGCCCCTTCTCACATAGAGACCATGTATCCCGGGAATGATCTGTTCGGCTTCGATGGGTTCCATGGAGGAAAGAACGGAGACCTCCACGGTTATCCCGGGAAGTTCTTCCGGGGTCACCGGGGGAAAACGGGGGTCGCCAAGGGCGGCCTCGGCGGCCATTGCCTGATGGTCTCCCCCAGGGAACCCAGCCCCTGGAAATGCCCTATGCACCCCCTGAGCCTGCCATTCCTCTTCAGCGTGACGAAGGCCCCTCCCCCGCCGGAGAGAACACCGCTGCCGGGAACTTCCGGAGGGGTGCTTCCGGAGACCGCAGCCTCAAGGGAGAGTTTCGCGAAGCCCAGTACCGCCTTCTTTTCAGCAGGTGTCACAGTGTAACCCTTCCGGCGAAATAGCCCACGACTTCGTGGGTTCCCGCCCCGGCGTCGGCGGATGTGGAGTAGTGCAGTTTTTCAGCCCCGGTGGCCGCCCTTGATCTCGCCAGGTGAAGAAGGGTAAGCAGGGGATACCTTCCGCAGGCCTCGGCTCCCCGGTGAAGGCGGCTTGAGAACTCTTCGGGAGAAAGGGAGAGAAAACCCCTGATCGCCGAATCGTCGAGTTCCCTGGCCCGGCTGAGCGGATGGAAGTGGGACAGGTCGCTGGATGCCACGAAGAGTGCATCCGGGGCGTACCGCTCCACCAGCTCCGCGATTTCCCCGGTGTCCGGTGAAGCCCCCAGTATAATGGGAACTATTTCAGCCTCTGGCCATCTGATCTGGATGAAGGGAACGATTACCTCAAATGAATGCTCGTTAAAAACAACAGAATCGATCTCTTCAGCAAGCTTCCCGGTGATTCGCCTGTTCACCGGGGCTACCCCCAGGGGGGTTTCCACTCCGTCGATGTCAAAAACCGTGGCGGAAAGCAGGGGGAACCGGTGACTTGGGGCACAGACCACCACAGTTCCCACATTATCCGGGGCCGAGGCAAAACCGTAACCCGCGGTTTTTCCAGAGTAGACGTAACCGGCATGGGGAACCACGATCCCCAGGGTGTCCTCCCGGGGTTCTACACCGCAGGAAAGAAAACCCCGCACCATATCCTCAAGTGTATCAGCCTCTGCGGGATAGAAGGTTCCCGCAAAGGCGGATCTAAGCAGATCAGCCAAGCATGTCCTCCATTCCGTAGAGACCAGGTTCGCTGTTCACAATGAACTCCGCCCCTCGGATCGCCCCCAGGGCGAAAACCCTTCTGTCGGTGGCGATGTGGCTGAGGACAAGCCTCTCGCCCTGGCCCAGATAGTGAAGATGATGCTCCCCGGTGATGTCGCCTCCCCTTATTGAGTGAACTCCGGCGGAACCGGGCCAGTTCTTGAGAAGGGTCAGGGCTGTCCCGCTGGGGCTGTCCACCTTGCGGTTGTGATGAAACTCGATCAGCTCCCTGTCAAAGGGGTCTCCAAGCATTGCGTTGGCCTGCTTCATGAGTCTTTCAAGAACATATATGCCCACGCTCATGTTCGCGGAATAGAAAACAGCCCTTTCCCGGGACCAGCTTTGAAGAAGCCGGTGGTGCCGGGGCTCCAGACCTGTGGTACCGGAGACCAGACGGGCAGATGACCCCCTCAGGAGGCTGTTGAGATGGTCCCACGCCCCGGGAAGGGAGAAATCAAGTACCACTCGGACCTCGGAAGACAGCTCCATCCTGTGGCCCCTGTCGAAGGTTTGAAGTATATCGAGATGGCCCGGGGCTTCCCGAAGGATCAGACCGCCCATCCTTCCCGCGGCACCGAAAACAGCTGCGGGTATCAAAGGAGTTCCAGCTCCGAAAGGACCCGGGAGAGAAGGTTGGCGGTTGATGGCTGAACCTGGACCAGGGCTCCCGGAGGGAGTCGGATTCAATGACGCCCATGAGCTCCAGGGCCTTCTTAACCGGAGCGGGATTTGTTTCTGTGAAGAGTGCCCGGAAGAGGGGAAAAAGCCCATCGTGGATCTCCAGGGCCCGGCGGACCTCCCCCTGAAGCCCCCTCTGTATCATCTCCGACATCCGGGCCGGGGCGGCGTTGGATGTCACCGAAACCACCCCGGAGGCTCCCATGAGGACCTGGGCCAGGGCCAGATGGTCGTCGCCGCTCATGTAGGTCATGGAGGATATCCTCCTTAGTTCCGTAACCCTTTCGACGCTTCCGGCTGCGTCCTTCACGCCGATGATGTTCGGATGCTCGCCCAGTGCCGCCAGGGTCTCTATGGTCATGCAGGTTCCGGTCCTTCCCGGCACATTGTAGATGATGACCGGCTTCTCGCTGGCGTCAGCCGCACGGCTGAAGTGGGCGATCTGACCATGTGGAGTTGGCTTGTTGTAGTAGGGGGTGATCACCAGAACGGCGTCTACACCCATGCGGCTTACCTTTCTGGTGAACTCCACCGTGGACGCCGTTGAGTTGGTTCCAGTTCCGGCTATTACCGAAAGCCTTCCCTGAACTGTTTCAAGAACGCCTTCCACCACCGCCAGTTTCTCGGTTTCGGACAGGGTTGCCGGTTCCCCGGTGCAACCGCAGGCAAGAAGCCCCTGAACACCCCCGGCCAGCTGGTGTTCCACCAGCCGGCCCAGGGAGTGGAGATCAGGTTCGCCGTTCTTGAACGGTGTGACGAGGGCAGTTACTGTTCCCTTAAGTTCCATGGCGTCAATCAATGAGCTTTTTCATGAAGGCTGACATGAAATCCATGGGGATGGGGAATGCTATGGTGGAGTTGTTCTCCGCGGCGATGTCCCCAAGTGTCTGGAGATAACGGAGCTGGAGCGCCGTGGGGTGGGTGTCTATTATGGCCGCGGCCTCGGCGAGTTTCTTTGATGCCTGAAGCTCGGCGTCGGCGTGGATGATCTTGGCCCGTCTTGCCCTTTCCGCCTCTGCCTCCTTGGCCATCATTCTCTGCATGTTCTCAGGGAGGTCCACATGCTTCACCTCAACAGCTGAGACCTTGATGCCCCAGGGGTCGGTCATTCTGTCGAGGATGTCCTGGAGCTTCGTGTTGATGTCATCGCGCTGGGCGAGAAGCTGATCCAGGGAGGTTTCTCCCAGACGCTCCGGAGGGTTGTCTGGGCCAGCTGGTTGGTGGCGTACATGTAGTTCGTGACCTCGAGAACGGCCTTCTTCGGATCGATAACCCTGTAGTAGGTCACCGCGTTCACCTTAACGCTGACATTGTCCTTCGTTATGACATCCTGGGGAGGAACGTCCATGGCTATCACACGGAGATCAACCTTCTTCAGGCTGTCTATTATGGGAAAGACGAAGATAAGACCCGGCCCCTTCAGACCGATGACCTTTCCCAGGCGGAAAACCACGCCCCTCTGGTACTCCTTCAGCACCCTCAGCGAACTTAGGATGAGAATGAATAGAATTACCGCTGGAACACAGATGATACCAGGCATACTAACCCCTTCCTGCTGGTTCTATTGTCAATACCATATCATCGGGATCAAGGCCGGTGATGAGGACCTCCTGCCCAGGTGAGACCGTTCCGCCTCCCTGGAGCCTGCTCCACCAGTTCTCACCCCTGACCTCAATGACGACCCTGTTCCTGAAACCTCTTGTCTTCCTTACTATGCCGGTGTCCCCCACAAGGGTCTCGTTCCCCACGGGATTGACCCCTTTCTGGGCCTTCAGCCCGAGCCAGGCAAGAAAAACCGCAACAGCAACGGCGGTTATACCCAAACCCCATAAGACTCCGATCATTTTACTCTATCCTCCAATCATCGGCGGATTCCACACCCTTTATCTTCAGATCGAGCCCGGTGGGATTGGTGGCGGCGGTAAGGGCGGTTTCCTCATCTATCCTGCCCTGCTTGAGCAGATTGTAGAGGCACATATCGAAGGTCTGCATACCGTACTGGTTGCCTCCGGACTCCATTGTTTCGTGTATCAGATGGGCCTTCTCCGGGTCGGTGATGCAGTTCCCTATGGTTGCGGTGTGAACCATTATCTCCGCCGCAAGGACCCGTTCCTTGTCCTCCAGACCGGGAAGGAGCCTCTGGGATATCACCGCCTTCAGAAGGCCACCCAGCTGTATTCGTATCTGTTTCTGCTGGTACGCCGGGAACATGTCAATTATTCTGTTTATGGTTTCCGGAGCGTCGGTGGTGTGCAGAGTGCTCATTACCAGATGGCCGGTTTCAGCTCCGCTGAGGGCTATCATGGCGGTCTCGGCGTCGCGCATCTCCCCTATCAGTATAACATCGGGATCCTGGCGGAAAACCGCCCTGAGGGCAGTTCCCCAGGAGGGAGTGTCTATTCCCACCTCCCGCTGGCAGATGGAGCACTTCCGGTCGGGGTGAAGGAACTCGATGGGGTCCTCTATGGTTACGATGTGGGCATTCCTTTTTCTGTTGATCTCGTTGATCATGGCGGCCAGGGTGGTGGACTTTCCGCTTCCGGTGGCACCGGTGACAAGCACAAGCCCCCGCTGCTCCATGGCGATTTTGGAGACTATGTCCGGGTGACCCAGCTGGCCAAGTTCCGGGATCTGGAAGGGGATCTTTCGCATAACGATGGCGGGGGTACCCCTCTGGTTGAAAATGTTTACCCTGAAACGGGCCTTTCCCGAGAGGCTGTAGGCGAGGTCGACCTCCTGGCCTGATGCCACCAGCTCACGCTGTCTCTGGTTGGTTACCTCTCCGGTAATCTGAACTATGTGATCAACTGTGAATGAGGGATAATCCTCTGAATGCACTATCTGGCCGGAGCGGCGAATTACAGGGGGTGAGCCCACCTTGAAGTGTATGTCACTGACCCGGTGGTCGACCAGAGCCTCGAGAATGGTGTCAATCGCCTTTTTCTGCGCCATAAAGCCCCCTGCTCCTTATATAAGATTCTACCGGTTCCGGTACAAGGTATGAGATACTCCTTCCCTTCCGCACCCTGGCCCGGATGTCCGACGACGATGTCCATACACCGGGGAAGTGAAACACCTCCACGTTATCGAGAAACTTCGGTGCCACCGATGAAACATCCCAGTCGGGTCTGGTGCCCACCAGGACCCTGGCCAGCTCCAGTATTCTCAGGGGCTCCTTCCATGTGTGAATCTCTCGAAGGCTGTCCATGCCGATGATGAAGCAGGGCCTGTAGTCCGGGGAGGATATCCTTTCCAGCATATCCACCGTGTAGGAAGGGAAACTGCGTTCCTCGATATCCGCCACCTGAAAGGCCGGATTCCCGGCAATACCCAACCGGAGCATACGGCTGCGGTGTTCGAAGGGGGTGATGTCCCCGGGATCCTTGTGCGGAGGGCACCTCGACGGAACGAAACAAACCTGTTCCAGTGAATACTTCTCAAGGGCTTCCTGGGCCAGGGAAAGGTGACCCAGGTGGAGAGGGTCAAAGGTTCCCCCGAGGAAGCCCCGGTTCACTGAAGTTCCCTGAGACCCCTGAGAGCCTGCTCCTCTTCTTCAGATGTCAGCTCACAGTCGTCAATTGCCCGGTTATAGTAGATCCTTGCGGAGTACGTGTTTCCCATGGATGCATAGAGATCGCCCATGGCAATCAGGGTGGCACCCCTGCAGGTGGTCTCTCCGTAGTTGTCCAGGGCGTCCCGGAGGTAGAGCAGGGCGGCATCGGTCTCGTTCCTTCTGGTGTAAAAGCGTCCGATGAAAAGGGAACGCCTTGCCAGATGGTCGTTGATGCTTATGAAGAGCTCTTCCGCGCGGTCCTTCAGGGTGGATGAGGGATAGTTCTCGAAGAAACGGAGCATCTCCTCCCGGGCCCTTATGACCTGGGTCTGATCCCTTCTGTAATCCCGGCGCTGCATCCACATGGTCTCCGCAAGGGCCAGCTGGGCGTCGTCGGCCCAGGGTCCCCCGGGATACTCGTTCACCACCCTGTAGAGATAGAACTCGGCGTCGGCCCACAGTTTCATGCCCCTGTCGGCGATACCGCTTCTGTATAGGAAGAGGTCGGTCTGGATGTCCCCGGGATAGCGGAACATGAGCTCGGTGTAGAGAAAGGATGCCTGGCTCCACTGTTCCCGCTGAAAGTGCGTGTCCGCCAGGTCGATTATCTCTTCCCTTCCGAGGCCCTCGGTGGAGGGGAAGGAACCGCAACCGGCGGCAATGGCCAGAAAAAGCGATGTAATTGCGAGATACTTCATTATTTACAGTCCTCTTGCCTTCATGGTAGTGTAAGATATCTAAGTGAGTCTCTTCTGGCAGCGGCCCCAGCCGCGGCGGAGGAGCCCAGTCCGGGGCTGATGGAGCAGGCCCGGTTGTACCACATAAGAGCCTCTATGGGATCACCCTGGGACTCTTCCAGAAGCCCCATTCTGTATGCCGCCTCGGTTCGGACCCCGGTGAAACTGGACTGCCACACCTCAAGGAGCCTCTCCCTGGCGCCGTAGATGTCGTTTTCCTCGATGTCCCTTTCCGCCAGATAAAGAAGGATCTCCATTCGACGCTGCCTCCCGGAAGGATCCAGGCTGCCCATTCTGTCCAGCTCGGTGAGGGAACCCAGCTGATCCTCCTCCCGGCCGGGGACGAACTGCAGCAGCCTCACCCTGGCGGTGAGGACCCCGGCCCTGAGATCGGTCCGCACCAGGGATACCCTTCCCAGCTCTACTATGTGCCCTTCGGCGGATGCCGCCAGCATGCTGTCTGCCAGGGGTGTGCCGGCGATGGAGTCGGGTACATCGGTAACGGAGGAAAGGTGCTGTGAAGCGTAGGTTCCCCTGAGGAGCCACTCTTCCTCGAACACCTGATTCAGCCCCGGTGCTATCTCTATTGCCCTTCCAAAGGCTGCATAGGCCTGAAGTGAATCATTGTCCCGGGCCATTTCCCAGCCAAGCCTTCGCCACAGATGGCCGATGGAAAGGGAATCGTTTTCGCCGGGTCTGGTGGACAGGAGCTGAAGGGCGGCCCTTGCACGGTTCCTGTAGCCGCGGTTCCTTTCGGACTGACTGGCCAGGACCGCTGTTTCCGCCAGGCGGAACTGAAGGGCGGGATCGTACCTGGATGTGTCTGCGCAGAGCTCTTCATAAATGGGAAGTGCCTGGGAGTATCGCCCGGCGCTGAACAGGACCTCCGCCTGCTCCAGGGCGGCTTCATCCTGTACTCCGGAGCCGCAGGAAAGGCCAAGAACAACTGAAAGGAGGGTGAGGATCCGTTTCAACTATCAGTTCCTGCTTGAGTAGAAGAGATAGACCAGGGCGGTTACCACGCCGGTGACCACAAGGGGTTCAAGTATGTTTCCGCTCTCCCGGCCGGATATCTCGCCGTTGACCCATCTTTCGGTGGAGCTTTCGAGGTTCACTATGCTTCCCTCGGACACGCTGTTGTCAAGAACGGCACCCTCCCTGGCGGTGAGAACTATGTTCCCCTGGGGATCCACCAGGGTGGCGGATATCTGGCAGCTGGCCAGCCTGGGTATGCGTTTTCCGCCAAGGAACCAGCTGCGGCGGGCGTGTGAGTAGGTAACCCCCAGTTCCATGGGCCTTATGTTCAGTCTCCAGCCCTCGTGCTCCCTGGAACTCACCACGGTTACACCTTCATCGCCCAGGGCGGCGGCGGCGGCCTGCTCGATGAGCCAGCCCCCTTCGTGTTCTCCCTGGATGCCCAGGGAAAGGATCTCCACCCCCTGGGCGGACACCAGTTCAGCCACCGGAAGAATGGCATCGGAAACAACAGATTCCACCATTTCAAGGTTGGTCATGTTACCTGTGAGGGCCACCAGGGCCACGAGAGCGTTAATCATTTCAGGTCCAATCTTTCTAGTGTGTCAAACCCTGCATATTGGTTTCGATTATATCAATCGTCCAGGGGTTCTGCCAGAAGAACCGCCCCGGATGAATCCAGTATCCTTGCCCGTACTACCTTCCCCGGTTCCACTTTTTCCGTAAAGGCCACCACGCTGTCCACCTCCGGGGCGTCCCACACCGTGTGACCGGTTTCGTCGTCGTCGGCCAGGACATCGGTTTCCCTGCCGGTAAGCCTCTCGTCCCAGGATGAGTAGAGGGCGTCTCCCACAGCGGAGAGCATTGCCAGCCGTTCAGAGGCCACCCCGTCGGGAACGGAGTCCCTCCTCCTTATAGTCCTGGAGTACTCCGGTGTTCCCTCTTCGGGGTGCCATGTAAAGGCGGCAATATGCCTTCCGCACCTGTAATCTCCAAGAAAACTCCTGAGGACCTCGAAGTCGGTATCGGTTTCCCCGGGATAGCCGGTGATCACCGTATACCTCACCGCTATGTCAAAGGGAAGGGCCTCAAGACCCTCCATGATCCCCCGGAGCTCAGCCTCGCCGTAGCCCCTGCCCATTCTTTGAAGGATCCCGGTGCTTGCGTGCTGAACCGGCATATCTATGTAGGGCAGCAGATTGGGAAACTCCTGAAAGAGTTCGGCGATGTCCCGGGGAAAATGCAGCGGATGAAGATAATAAAGGCGGAACCATGTATCCGGATGTCTTTCCAGAAGCCCCCTGACCAGGCCGGTAAAGGAAAGACCGCCGTGGCTCCAGCTGCCGCTGTCCTGGGCAACGAGGCCTATCTCCCCGGCGCCCTGGCTTACAAGGAGCCGGGCCTCCCTTTCTATCACGCCGGCGGGCACCGCCCTGAAATCCCCCCGGATGGATGGAATGGTGCAGTAGGCACACCTGTTGCTGCATCCCTCGGCTATCTTCAGGTACCTGTAGCTTCCCCCGCCGCTGAGGAGTGAATCTTCCGGAGCGGAAATCCCAAGCCAGGCCCCCAGCTTCCTCCAGTCCCCGGGACCCAGGACCAGGTCGATGCTTTCCAGCCCGCCGCTGCCGTCATCCGGGTAGCGGCCGGGAAGACACCCGGCCAGGACCAGCTTTCTTCCCTGTTCCTCTTCCCTCCAGTCCATGAGTTCCTGAAGGCTGTCCAGGGATTCCTCGGTTGCCGGGGCAATGAAGGCGCAGGTGTTCAGAAGGACCAGGTCGGATGAATCGATGTCCCCTGAACGGCTCCATCCCGCTTCTTCAAAGACCCAGGAGTACCTCTCGGAATCCACGGTGTTCTTCGGGCATCCCAGGGAAACGATGTGATACCTCACGGGACCCTCAGATGCTTCCGGCGTCCACCAGTGAGTAGCCTGGCAGATCGGGCAGGGAGAAAACATCCGGGGCGCTGTCCGCGGTGGAAAGCCCGGTGAGCTCCCAGGTGGTGGTGTTTCCGTTGGAGTCTTCCGTAACAAGCAGATAAGGCAGTGAGTCGGAAAGGGTATACCCGGCGGTCATTCTGGTTATTCCCCCGTGGAAATCCCCGGACATGGTCACGGTGAGGCTGTCGCCGTTTAGCTGATACTCCGCGGTGGACTGCCCCTCCGCCGGTGTGGACAGTATGTGAAGGAACCCCGCCGGCGTTCCGGAGTAAACAAGTATCTCGCTGAACTCCGGGTCTACGGTGAAGACCAGGTCGCCTGTGCATCCGGTGGCCCTTCCCGGAATGTCGTCGTACTCCAGAAGGAACAGATTCGGGTGGGCCAGGTGAAGGGTTCCCCGGGATTCCTCGGAATCCATGGTGAGGGCCCAGTAGTCGGTCTGGACGAAACCGCCGGTAAGGTATTCGATGGACTGAAGCTTCTCTGTAAGGGGCTCCAGGGAAAGCGTTGAAAATACCAGGCATAGCAGTATGGTGGTCATTCTGTCCTCTCTCAGTTCACAGGGGTATTGAATACGGCGTCGTTGCCGATGATCACCAGCACATCGGACCCTGAAGCCACCGCTTCGATGAGTTCCTCGCCGTGTCTTGCGCCGATGGTTTCAGGCCTGGCCAGCCAGCGGTCCAGGGAATCGGCCACAATGGATGCCTGCTCCTGGAATCCCCCGGCATGGAAAACCATTGTGATCTCCGGCGCCTGATGGTCTGTGAGCTCCGTAATGGATGCCCCGGTGCCCCTGAGGAGGTCCGAGGCGGTACCCACATTCCCTGAAACCGCCGGACGGCCGATCACCGCTATCCTCAGATCGAGCTCAGGCATGGCATGGGAACTGCCCTGGGCGGATAACTCCCCGGCCAGCTCGCTTTCGATCCTTCTTACCGCGAGCCTGGCGTCGGAAATGAAGGGGGAATCGGGATATCTGTAGATCACTCCGTTGAACTCCTCAAGGGAGGCGGTGAGCCTTCCCCGGTAGTAGAGCTGGCTTGCCCGGGTGAACTGTTCCAGTGCGGTCTGGCCCGGGGCCAGTCCCTCTTCGTCGAACACCCCTTCTCCGCAGGCCAGGAAGAGAACTGGAAGCATGAACAGAAGCAGGGCTTTTTTACTCATCGGTTTCCTCCTTCCCGGGATGCATGAGGACTTCCCGGGGCTTGCTGCCCACATGGGGGCCCACAACTCCCATTCTCTCCAGCATGTCGATCAGTTTCCCGGCCCTGGCGTATCCAACCCTGAACCTTCTCTGTACCATGGAAACCGAGGCTGTCTGCTGTGAGATAACCAGGTTCTTCACCTCTTCCAGCAGAGGATCATCGAAGTTTATTTCGCCGGGCTCAAGTAAGTTCCCGTCGGGGTCGTCTCCGGGCTCGAACTCGAAGGGCATCTCAGGCTGCCCCTGCCAGAATTTCACCAGGTCCCTGGTCTCTCCCGTTGACACGAAGGAACCGTGTATCCGTACCGGCTCCGGGGAAGCGAAGGGGATGAAGAGCATGTCCCCCTTGCCCAGGAGCTTTTCCGCGCCGTTCATGTCCAGGATGGTCCTGCTGTCGGTCATGGACTGAACGTTGAATGCTATACGGGCCGGGAAATTCGCCTTGATAACACCGGTTATCACATCCACCGAGGGGCGCTGGGTGGCCACCACCAGATGTATTCCCACAGCCCTTGCCATCTGTGCCAGCCTTGTGATGGGGGCTCCACATCCCTGGAGGCCACCATCATCAGGTCCGCCAGCTCATCTATTATCACCACGATGTAGGGCATGTTCTCCCCGGCCTGTTCCTGGCTTATAAGGGAGTTGAACTCGGTGATGGAGCGGACACCTGTCCGGGCCAGGAGGTCGTATCTCTCCTCCATTTCCCTCACCAGGGCCTGGAGGAGGCGTGCGGCCTTGTCGGTTTTCGTTACCACCGGGGACCAGAGGTGGGGAATGCCTGAATAGGCCGAAAGCTCCAGCATTTTCGGGTCGATCATGGCCAGTTTGACCTGATGGGGGGTCCTGGTGAGGAGAATTGTGGATATGATGGCATGGACGCACACGCTCTTGCCGCTTCCGGTGGCCCCGGCTATGAGGAGGTGGGGCATCTTGGAGAGATCCGTGGCGTATGGCTTACCCTCGAGGGTTTTCCCCAGGGCCACCGGGATCTTCTCGTGTTTGAACTCCGAGAGTATCTCGGCGAGATAAACGGTCTCGGGGTTCCTGTTCGGCACCTCGATGCCAACGGCTCCCTTGCCGGGGATCGGGGCCAGTATCCTTATTCTCTTTGCCTGGAGCCCAAGGGCGAGATCGTTGGAGAGGTTCAGTATGCGGTTCACCTTTACTCCGGGACCCGGGGTCAGTTCATAACGGGTAATGACCGGACCGTCACAATAACCGGAGAGTGTGCACTCCACTCCAAAACCTGAAAGCTTCTCCACCAGAAGATCCGCCCGGGAGGTGATCTCCGCCTTGGTCTGCCTGACCCTTTCCGTTGGATGGGGCACCTTCAGGAAATCAGCCGCCGGAAGGCTGTAGGGATCCTGGCTGGAAACGGTGGATACCGGCGAAACCACCTTCAGGGGAGGTGACGGATCCACCGCCGGGGGCGGGGGGGTTTCACGGATCTCCGGTGTTTCCCTTTCCCGGGGAACCTCCACCGGAACCGCAGAAGGGTCCGGTGTATCCCCCTCCCTTTGCCAAAGGCTCACCGGGGTTTCCCGGGGGGCTTCCCGCCGGGGTTTCCACGGGAACTGTCCGGGAGGGCTCCCCGGCGGGTCCGGACCTTCCCCGGGAAAGCAGGGAGTTCATTGCCCGGGCTATGTCCCAGCCGGTGAAAACCACCAGGGACATGAGGAAAAGAATGGAAAAGGCCGCCCAGGCGACTATTCCTCCCACAAGGGCCTCGGCAGCCAGAACGGTCCTTCCGGTGAGTTCACCTCCGGTGAGGTAAAGGAGATCCGGGCGGAGCCGACCGAGTATCATTGCAAGCAGGGCGGAAAGGAAAAAGCTGCATATGAAAATGGACCCGGTGGCGGCCAGCCAGCGTTTAGCGAAGCTGAGGCCGAGAACCGCCGAACCTGCCAGGAAAAGCCCGGCGGGTATGAAAACCGCCAGGAAACCGGTGTAGGTCGTAAGGGTTCCCCCTGCGCTGCGCAGGAAATCTCCCTGGGGAGCGATCAGGGAAAATACCACCGCCAGGGAAAGGAAGAGAAGGGCGAAGAACACCACGGACCTCCACTTCTCGGTGTGTTTCCTTCTTGATCTTTTCTTCGCCGCCAAATCATACCTGCCTTACTGTAATGCCCTTTGAATTTGTCCTGTAGGCCGGGTCGCCCCTTCTTTCTCCATCGGCGGAAAAACAGTAGCTGATGGTCTGGCCGGAGGCCATTATGAGTTCTGCGAACCAGCTGCCGTCGGGAAGCTTCTGCATAGGGTCGGATTCAGGGTTCCAGCCGTTGAAATCCCCCACCACGGAGACCCTTGCCGCCCCGGGGCAGCCTATGCAGAAGAAGGCAACCCTTGTTTTCGGGGCAAGGGCCTCCTGTACCGAATCCCTCAGCCCGGGATAGGCCCGAAAAACCGGCCGGTGTCTGGAGGGGATCTCCATGAGGCCGTCGTCCCTGGGGTCGCGGACCCTCCTTTTCCTGCCCTTTTCGCCGAAAACAACCGAATCCTCTGAGGAAGACCGACTCTCCCCTGCAGAGGGTTTCCTGTATCACTTCCAGAATGGTCACCAGTACGGTCTGCACTTCCTTCATGGTCAGCCCGGTCCTGGTGGCGGTTTCCCGGGCGAGTTCTTCCCTGGTCATCTCTGCCTTCTCCCATGTAGAGTTATCTTGCCTTCTTATGTCCTGTTGAATATCAGCCGGCATCCCCGGCGTCAAGGAGTATGGCTATAATCGAACCATGAGAACCAGACTGATTGCCCTTGCCGGCCCGCCCTGCTCAGGAAAGAGCGCCTCAGGCGCCATACTCGCCGGCATCACAGGGGGTGTTTTCCTTGAGACCGACAGGGAGGTCGAGGAGGCCCTGGGAAAGACCATACCTGAGATCTTCAGCACCCTGGGTGAAGAGGTCTTCCGGATGGCTGAGGCCGAAGCGGTTCGAAGGATACTGGAGGAAGATCAGTTGCCGGGGGCAGTGGTGGCCCTGGGCGGCGGAACCCTTCTTAACAGAGAGACCAGGGAACTGGTGGAGGCACGTTGCAGGGTCTTCACCCTCACGGCACCGGTTGAGACACTGGTTGTCAGGAACCGCGGAGGAAGGCCCCTGGCGGCCACGGAGGAGCAGTTCAGGGAACTGCTGCGCCGGCGGGGGGAACACTATGCATCACTGGGGAACCCGGTGAACACAGAGGGCAGGACACCGGAGGAAACCGCCATGATAATTGCCGGAATGCTCAGGAAAGAAGATCCTGCTCGGTGGTTTCGGTGAGTCCGGCCCGTTTAATTGTTTTCCTTGCGTGCTCCAGCCCCACGTAGAACCTGTCGGTGTATAGTGTGTAGTCGTCCCTGAGCTCCGATGGGGTCATGTTCACCGTGATAACGTTCGCCCCGGCCTGAAAGCACCTGTACTGGCCGTCCTTCATCAGTCTCTCGAAGGTGCTGGTGGCGGGGATGAGGGTGGTTTTCAGGAACAGCCTCATGGCGGCTATGAACCGAAGGCCTATCTCGGGGTCACCGGGTTCGGCATTTTCCAGTGGAGTTCCCCCGGCTGGAAGGAACACCGCCACACTGGACATCTCCACCTTCAGCCTGCGAAGAAGGAGGAGGTCTTCCACCAGTGAGTCGGTACTCTGCCCGGGAAGGCCCAGAAGGGGGCCGGAACCTATGTGATAGCCGTGCTCACGTATTTTTTCCAGCCACCGGATCCTTCCTTCAAGGGTAAAGCCCGGTTTCATTCTTTCAAAGAGCTCCCGGTCGGCTGTTTCGTGTTTCAGTATGAACTTTCCCGCGCCGGCCTCCCGCCAGAGATCCAGGTCTTCCTCGCCGTGGACCCCTACACATAGCAGAACCCCCATGCCCAGGTCGTGGATGTCCCTTATCACGTTCCGGAGCCAGATGGTTCCGTAGGTCTCGCTTTCCGCCGCCTGAAGGAAAAAGGTCCTTATACCGTTCTCCCTTGCCCTCCGGGCAATTGCCACCAGCTCGTGGTGGCTCAGGGAATACCTCACGCCGTCGGGGTTGTTGAGCCTCATGCCGCAGTACAGGCAGCTGCACCTGCAGGAGTTGGCGAACTCAACCACCGCCCGGATGAAGGCCTTTTTTCCGAACACTCCGTCCCGAACCTCCCTGGCAGCACTGTAGAGGTGTTCAGCCTCGGTGTCGGAGCTTTCCAGGATCGCCTTCAGGTCTTCCCGGGTGAAGCCGGCGGACAGTCTTTCGGTGATCCAGTCTCTGTCAATTCCATGCATGTTGTTTCGCCTTGATCCTTTCCAGGGCGGTGAGCTTCGCCCCCTCGCCGGGAGTATAACCGGTCCACAGTGCGAAGGCACGGGCAGCCTGCTCCACCAGCATGGTCTCCCCGGTAACAACCCTGATGCCCCGCTGGGCCAGTGAGTTCCTGAAGGACCAGCCGGGGTTGTAGTTCAGGTCGGCAAAACACCAGTTATTCGGGATCTGGATGGGAAAGCCGTCTTCGTTGTTCCACCCCAGAGGGGTGGCATTAACCATGGTCGCCCTTTCCGGAAGCCTTCTACCTGAAAGGTCCTCTCCCCTTGCCAGAAGAACGCAGTGTCCCGGTGGAAGGGCCCGGTTTATGGCCCGGGCGGCTCCTCCCCGTCCCACCACGAAGAACGGCCAGGGCAGGTCCGAGACCATTGCCCGGAAGCCCTGAATGTCTGTGTTATGGCCATGGACGCCGCTGTCCTGGAACACAAGTGTGTTAACCGCCCCGGCGGCCTTCGCCTCCTCCGAAAGAAGATCGCAGTGGGCCATCACACTGACCTTGTGGGGAACGGTAATGTTCAGTCCGGTCCAGGATGACCCCGTAAGGCGCTTTATCGTTCCTTCCAGTGCTTCGGGCTCCACGGAGAGCAGGGAGTAGTTCCCGGGGATACCGGCGCTCTCCATGAAAACTCCGTGGATGAGCGGTGACAGGGAATGACCCACGGGAAAACCCGCAAGGCCGGCCTTAAGGTAAAAAGTCATTTCCGACGCCTTCTCAAGCGCTGAAAGGCCCTGGTGAGGATGTCCGCCAGTCCCCTGGGCCTGTAGAAGACAGGCCGGAAGAGGTCCGCCCCGGGGTGCAGCTCCTCGGAAAGGGGAGCACCGCGGTAGAGCCTTATGGTCCCTATGTTCACGAAGGTGTTCCCGAAGCCCAGGGTGAGCCTGGCCCTGGCCATGAACAGGAACTTCAGGAGCAGCGCCGCCAGGTTTTCCCCGGGGGAGGCGCTGAAGAAATTCACCCCCACGGTGAGACCGGCCTTCCTGGCGGCCTTTACCGCCGGCCAGAGTTTCTTTACGGAGCCTCCCTTGCCCATGAGCTTCCAGCCCTTTCGGGTTATCACATCCGGGGAGAAATCCACCCATCTGCACCCGGCCCGGTGGATCTTCCTGAGCATCTCATGGGGAACGGATTCCGAGAGCCAGGCCTCCCACGGAGGGATGTCGGGTATTTCAAGCAGGCCATCGAGAAGCCTGTCGCAGTACTCCCTTGGGTGGTCGAACACCGAATCCACGAACATGAAGCTTTTGAACCCGTGGTCCATAATGGCCCTTACATCGGCTGTCACATGCTCCACCGGCCGAACCCTGAAACCGCAGCCGCTTATGGATCTGTAGGTGCAGTAGGAACAGTTGAAAACGCACCCCCTTCTGGTTTGAACACCCACCGACCCCTTGCCCGGGTAGTCCGAGGCAGCGAAAAGGGTGTAGTCCGGTAGGGGGATGTCCTCCATGGAGGGTCTTGGAGGGCAGGCCAGCCTCCCCCTGAGCCAGACGGGTTTCTCCCCGCCAGCCAGATAATCCACAAGGGCGGGAAGTGCAAGCTCCCCCTCCCCAACCATTCCCACATCTATCCTGGGCCACATTTCAAGTATTTCACCGGGATAGATGGAGAAACCTGACCCCCCGGCCACCACATGCCCGGGATATTCCCCCAGGGCCTCCATCAGTGCCCCGAAGTGGTCCAGGTACCAGTAGGTTGAGGGATAGGAGCTGTCGTCGATGTTCCTCAGGGAAAGGGCCACGAGGTCCGGGCGGAGTTCCTTCAGCCTCCTTGAGAGAGCTTTTTCGGGAGAGTCGGTGAGGCTGAGGTCGAGGCCGTGGCACTCATGTCCGGCCAGGGAGCCGGCCAGGTAGGCCAGGCCTATGGGATATATGGGGCTTCACGCCTTCCCACCGGGGACTGCACCAGAAGAATTCTCATGAATGCCGGCGGCTCCTTTCCCTCTTGCCTAATTCACGGCATTTACTATAATGAAAAACCGTATGGTCTCCTATCTGCTCACAGGTTTTCGGGGGTTTTCTATCTTTGACCTTTTAAGGGATTCCCGCCGGCGCTGTTTCATGGCCGGCCTTGTCATCTCGGCGCCTGCGGCGGTGCTGTCACCTGACTGGCCCATATCCGCCCTGCTGGCCTTCGCCGGTGTTTTCTTCTCATTCATGAGCCACGAGACCAGGGAGGGAGGAATAGTAACTCCGGTCCCCGCGGTCTGCTGGCTGGCCTATGCCTTCGGAGGAGCCCCGGCGGCCTTCTTCACAGCTGCGGGCACCATCTTTACAGGTCTATGCAGCCACCCCGGCAACCGCTCCATGAGGGATCTGTTCCTGAGCCACATCCCGGTTGCCGGTGTGATACTGGCCTTCGCCGGAGGGGCGGGGGTGTCCTCCGGGGCACTGCTTCTGATACCCGCAGGGCTTCTGGTCCAGATGGGAATGCTGTCCCTTCTCGAGGGCTGGAAACCCTCCAGGGCCGGAATCACCGGGCTGAGCTGGGTGATCAACGGAATAGCCTCCTACACACTCTATTTCTTCGCAACGGAGGACGGATTTCCCGGGGCACTGCTGGTTACCGGTGTAATGATGCTCTTTGCGGTTCACGCCGCTGCCTCGGGAAGCAGACTCCTCTCCTACAGCGGAAGGATTGGAACCCTCTCCCTTCAGAACAGGCTCATGAGCTATCTCTACCGGGACGACAATCCCTATCCCCTCTATTTCCACGACGGCTCCAGGGTCTGGACAATGCAGGGCAAACCGGCGCCCCTGATCCCCTCACCCGGGGCTCTGGAGGGGGCAGGACCCGGAGGATGGTCGGTGTTTCCCGTGGGCTCTTCCTCCTTCATGGCCTCCGGTGAAGCCCGGGAACTGCTTGACTCCCTTCCGGAAAGGGAGAGGAGGGAAACCCTGCTTCTCCTGGAATCGGTGTGGCGGGCCTCATTCAGCAGAAGAAGGCTTGAGAACGCTTCATGGGTGCCGCTGGAATGCTGGTAAGGATTGCCGACAGGAAGGATTCCGATACCCACAGCCATTCCATTCGCGTGTCCCAGACAGCGGTCAAGCTGGGAAGGATCCTGGGGCTTTCCGAGGAGGAGCTCTTTCAGCTCAAGGTGGGTGCCCTGCTCCACGACATCGGCAAGCTCACCATTCCGGGAAGCCTCATAATGAAAAAGGGGCTCCTCACCGAGGCGGAGCGGAGGGAGATAGAAACACACCCCATAGCCGGAGCCAGGCTCCTTGAACCCATGGAAAGGTACGACCTGGCCTCCTCGGTGGTACTTCAGCACCACGAAAGGGTTGACGGCACCGGATACCCCAACGGCCTCAGCCGGGGACAGATCAGCCTCCAGGCCAGGATCGTGGCGGTGGCGGACACCTTCGATGCCATTACCTCCCCCAGGGCCTATCACCTGGGCAAACCCTCCCACATCGCCCTGAGGGAGATAAGGAAATACAGCGGCACCCATTTCGACACAGCGGTGGTAAGGGCACTTGAGGAGATGCTGAGATGAAGAACACCGCCGGCTATGTGATAGCTTCCGCGGCAATGGTATCCCTTGTGTTCGTCTTTCCGCCGCAGGAAGCGCTGAAGACCCACACCGGCACCGCGCTGGTTCTCCTGCTCCTTGCCGGGGCGGGCACCCTTCTGTCCAGGATACTGGTCCTCTCCTCAAGCTCCGCGGACAGAACCGGCATAGAACCATCCATGATAGTCTTCATCGCCTCCTGGGGAAACCTGCCCTTCATCTTCCCGGTGGTGGCCCTGTTCTCCTTCGCCGGAAGCGTGATCAATTCCATCCGGTCTGAACGGCATCTGGGATCCCGGCTGGCTCCCGGGCTTTATCAGGGAGTTTCCTTCGCCCTGCTGCTGCGCCTGGGCCAGTTCATATACGGAGATGTTCTGGGCTTCATGGCCGGGAGGGACGCCGTTGCAACATTCCTGGCCATGGCCCTTGCCGCCATGCTCCTCACCCTTCTGCGAACCCTTTCGGTGCATCTCACCGAGAGCAACACAGGCAGTTTCACCGGAAACCTCAGACGGAATTTCTTCATTAACGGTTTCATTCTTCTACCCGGGGTCCCCGGAGCCATGTGGGCATGGAGACACCCGGACACCGTGGAGATGCTGGTCATGTGCGCCACAAGCCTGCTGGCCATCGTAAGCGTACACATGATAAGCATAATCCTCAACCGTTCCGCCCACGAAAGGACCGAAGAACTGGAAACGGTCCTCAGGCTGCGGGAACTCTCGGGAAGCCTGTTCTCAGCCACCACGGAAATGGATGCCCTGCGGATACTGTCACGGTCCCTTTCCGCCGCCTGGCAGTGCCCCTCGGCGGTTCAGTGGAAGGCCCTGAAATACTCCGAGGGGGAGCCCTGGAACACAGAGAGGGGTATTTCCCTCACCCACCCCGAGGGCCTCACCGTTTGGGTGGATTCATTCAACTCCACGGTGCCTGAATACCTTGAATCCTTCGTGAACAGGACCGTACCGGTCCTGGCGGGGCTGGAGGCGGAAAAGAGGATGAAACGGGCATCCTGGCGGTCGGTGGAAACAATGATATCCTTCCTTGAGGAGAACAGGAGCGACTTCGCCGGACTCAGCAGAAGGACCGCCGCCACAGCTGAGAAACTCTGCGGGCTTCTGGGTATGAACAGCTGGTTCAGGGACTGCCTGAGGCTGGCGGGGCTTCTTCACAAACTTGAGCTGGGCGATGAGTCCGGTGACCGGCCCCTGGCCCTTCCGGAGATAACCACCGCCGCCCTCAGGCACATGGAGGAACACTGGCGGGGAACCGGCCCCCTGGGACTGAGGGGGGAAGAAATCCCCATTGCTGCAAGGATACTTGCGGTCAGTGCCGGATGGGAAAGGGCCTGCAGTTCCGGAAGGGATGTTGCGGAGCGGGACCTGAGAATGAGGGCTGGAACCCAGTACGACCCCGCTCTGGTGGAAATGCTGGTGGACCTGGGTAGCTGAGAGCTACACCATATCCGATCCCATGTCGTAGTTCTCCTCCCGGGGAGGGTCTATCAGCCAGCTGTGGATGTTCCATCTTCCCAGAAGGGGAAAATGGGGGGGTGAAGTCCGCCAAGCCCCTGGTCCCAGGAAACCCCCAGATCGTAACCGCTGGCGGCGGAATTCATTCTGCCCATTCGGCGCTGGGTAAGGCTTCCGTTCACCGTTACCCTGGTCCTCTCTTCCGGTCTGTAGGGCACCTCCGCCCGTAGGGAACCGTTCGGCGCGGCTATGCTGGCCTGATGAGGAAGGGGCTGTCGGTCTCTATGCTCCACTGACCGGGCCAGTCCGGCGAGCCCGTGGCATCCGGGTCGTCGGCTATGATTACATCCCCCATGGATACAAGCCCCAGGGGCCCCCCGGAGCCAACTGTCCCCCCCGTCCACCGGACCGCCGATGATCATGCCGTTCCTGGTTATCACAGTGAGTGGGTGCTGTGTGGTCTGAAGGGACTTCACCACCACCGGCGCAAAGCCGTTGTCCGCTATTATCAGTGTGGCCTCGGTGATGTCCAGGCTTCTCTCCGGTGAGTTCAGGCTCTCTTTGAACCTCACCCTGTTGCCGTCGAGGAGCAGCCGCCGGGCGGAGACACGGACGGTGTTCGGTCCGGAGGATGAGAGCAGACCCCGGAACTGGCTGTCCATTCTTGCGAAATCGATGGCGGGGGCGGCGGGACGCCAGTAGGGGCTTCCCTGTCTGTGCCTGGCGTAGGGCATGACCCAGATGGAGCTGCCCTCGGGGTGAGGGGTGTCCCACCGGCCCCAGCCGCTGAAATGGAAACCGCCTTCAGCTGTTGTTGAGAACATTTCGCCGTGGGGGTCACCTGTGGAATCCGGTGAAGAACTGCTGAAGTAAATGGGGCCGTTGGAGTGAACGGCGCCGTTCACGATCCTGCCGTCCACGAAGAAGCCCTGGGGGATCCCTTCCGCCGTGAGCAGCCCGTAGCTTGAGGGATATGCCGGGGCGGCGCCGGCGGTGATGCTTCTTGTGTATTCACCGGAGAGCCCCATGGTTCGTATCTGGACAGCCCCGTTCTGCCATGGCCCCCCGGTCATGTTGTAGGGGTCGATGACTATCCTTGCCCTGCCACCGCCGGGGAGCACCGTCCAGCCGGAGCTGTCCCCGTCCATGATCACTGGAAAAGGCTCCCCGGAGGAGGGCTTCTCCTCCAGGGACTGAAGGTAGTGGATGGCCAGGGCAACACCGGCCTCGGCGCTGGCCAGGGCTCTGGTACGGCCGGTTGCGAAAGCCGCGGTCCGGGCGGCCATTGTGAAGTATGTCCAGGCCACCCCCACAAGTATGAAGAGCACCCCGGCGATTATCACCACGGTGGCGAGTATCGCCCCCCGCTGGCCCCGGCGGTCAGTAATGGGGCGTTGGGTCTGACACATCTTCAATGGTCATGTCCTGCTTGTCCCCCCACATGATTGTGAGCCAGTTGGCGGTTGTGGGAAAGAAGGGGGGGTGCATGGAGAGAAGACGGGGGTCGAAATACACAGAAACGTCAAACCCTCTGCTGGGAGTACCCGTGTACCACTCGTAGTCTATCATGTAGCCCCCCACAAGAAGGAATTCAGCCTTCGGGTCAGGCATATAGTAGTTATCCGCCTCCAGCTTGCCCTGCAGGGCCACCAGTACGGCGTCGTACTCGAAGTCGCCGTCGGTCACTATGTGGTGCCCGTCCCAGCCGTCTTCATCGCCGGGGTCGTCGGCTATGACCAGATCTCCATACACACTGATGATACCCAGCAGGTTCCTGTTGTCCGGGTCTTCCAGGTCGCGGTTGGCGTACTGGAGTTCCCCGGACATGTAGAGGTGACCGTTCATTCCGATGGTAAGGGCCATGTCAAGGCCTTTGTCCTGATGTCCTCGAAGATATACCCTGTCAGTGTTGGCATTCTCTATCCACACCACGGGGTTATCAAGGACCGAAAGGTCGTAAACGTCCTCGGTTCCGTACTGTACATGCTGTATAACCAGGGTTGTGTCCTGAAGACAAAGCCTTGAACCGTCAAAGATCTCGCCGTCGGAGGCTCTCAGTATCAGCCCGCCGCTGATGGCGGCGTTCCTCACCCCCTGCCAGTTCAGCTCGTCGGGGCCGAAGGGTATGGGGTCCACCCCCATCTCGAAGTAGGGTGCCCCCATGGAAAGCCTGTGGAAGGGCTGCATCTGAAGGTTCCCTATCTCCGGTGTGTTCGCCGGGGTACCCCCGGGGCCGGTTCCGTACAGGTAGTGGTCCGATGTGAGCTGAAGGCTGTAGAAGAAGGGGTCGTTGGCGTGGGTGGGGCTGCTGCTGTAGATGGATATGGGGCCGTTGGCGTAGAAGGGGCCGTCGAACCTGTAGCCGTCGCCGTAGTAACCGGAGGTGGAGGGGTTGTTCATGAAGACCGAGAACCTGGCCAGGTTCTCGGGCATCACTATGGACTCCATTCCCCAGGTCTCCACGGTGCTGCCGGAAACATTGGCGATGCAGCGCAAGCGGAAGGCGTTGGCGCTGGTCACCACCTTGTTGGAGTCGTAGGGGTCCACAGTGGCGTAGGCGCTTCCCATGTCCCCGGGGAGAACCTCGAAGCTGGTGGGGGAACCCAGTATGTCCTGGGGAAGCAGATTGGTGGGAAGCTCCGCACCGGCCACCAGCATGTGGGTGGCAAGGTTGATTCCCGCCTCGGCGCTTAGCTTGGCCTGAATACGCTCCCGGGTCCATACCTGTGTGTCCACATTGCTCTTCAGGTACGTGTAGAGGGCTCCTGTAAGGATGATCAGGAACATTGCGGACACTATGACCAGGATCAGCGCCGAACCTTTTTCGTTAGTTTTGTTCATGGCTTTCCTCCTAAATGGCGTTCCGGCCGTAGAAGCCACATTGTCGATGTTCCATCCGCCCTTTTCCCCGAAGACGCCGCTGTCGAGGAGGTATCTTATGAAGTAGTAGTTCCTGCCGTCGGAAATGGCGTCCTGGAAGTACTGTGTCAGGGGTATCACCTCCATGGTCCACTCTGTGTCGTCGTAGTCGCAGAGCTTCACTGTGATCCAGTCGGACTCGTCGGTGGGGGGGGTTTCGGTGTCGGTGAAGGCCATCTGAATACGGGCGAAGTCGTTGCTTGACCTTCTGAGGCACCTGTCGTAGCCCAGGGACACGGAGTCGTAGGCGGCGGCTTCGGAAAGGTCGTAGGCGCTGGACCTTATCCAGCTCCAGGCCATGGGCGGGTAGTAGCCGTCGTCGGTGAGGTCGTTCCCCGCTATGCTGTTCTGGTGTCTTGGAAGGAGGTTCGGGTCAACATCCGGAGTGAACACCGGGGCGCCCACCTCCCAGTCGTTGCTGGTGCCTCCGCTTACCCAGGTTACATCCCCGGAGAAACCCAGTTCCTCGAGGGTGTAGATGCCCTCGAAATCCCCGAAGAGGGAGTTGAAGGCAAGGGGCATCACATCGCTGGTGGTGGCGCCGGACTCGAAGACATACCTGTTGCCGTGGTTCAGCGTTGAGACCATGAAGGCCGGTTTGGTGCTTGCCACGGTGAGGGTCGCGGGATCACCGGAGGCGGATACAGCCCATCTGGTCATGGAGGGGGAAGCCTCGGAAATCCACTGTAAACCTGACACAGGGGATGCCTGGGACATCTCCATCTTTACCAGGAGGTTGGTTCCCGTGGCCAGAACGAAGGTCTCGTTCAGGTCGATGGTGATCCATTCGCTGAGGCCGTCGGCGGGGATGGTGTAGTTGCCGGCGTAGGTAAGGGAAGACTTGTCCCACTCACCTGAACCGGTGAACTCGTCGGCGGAAACACCCCCCAGCCAGATGTCGACGCTGTCAAATACCCATGAACCGCCGGGGGTCTCAGGTTTGAAGCCGATGGCGTCGATGGCCAGACCGGAAACGGTGGCGGTGGCGGAGAAGTTGTCGAGGATCCAGCCGTTCCTTACGATGGATATGTCGGAGTAGAACATGAACCGTATGGAAACGGTATTGGCGGCGTAGCCGGAGAGGTCCACCTGAACCGCCGTGGGAAGCTGGGAACCGGTGAAGGCCCCGTGGCCACCGTAGGTGCTGTTGTAGAAGGTGCAGTCCAGGGGCTGCCAGGTCGAGCCTCCGTTGGTGGATATCTCCATCCAGCCGTAGTCGTGGCCGTTCTCGAAGTTGTATTCGTGGTCGAAGGAGAGCTCGGCGTCGGATGCACCGTTGGGGATGGTGAACTCCGGTGTCTGAAGCCAGCAGTGGGAACTGTTGCTGTAGCTGGATGGGGCGTTGGCGTGGAGGGTCCACTTGTGGTCACCGAAGATGGCCTCAAGCATCCAGTCGTCCACAGCGCCGCCAACCGGCCCGTGACTCCAGCCGGGAACTGCGTAGAAGTATTCTATCATTCCCAGTTCAAAGTTCCTCCACCTCATGCCGTAGGTGCTCCAGGGGCCCAGCCCGTACTGGCTCAGGGCTATCCCGAAGTCGGAGGAGAAGGGAACTCCGTAGACCATGGCCTGATCGTCGAGGTCGACGGCCAGGGTCTGCCAGTCTTCACTGGATGAGGGAACTCCGATGCGGTCGAGGTCGAGAACGGTGTTGTCCGCCACTATGTACAGGTCGTCGAAACTGATGCCGTCGGTGGAGGTTGCCGAAGTGGCCATGTAGTTGTCGTACTGGCTGAAGACAACATACACCGTGGCTGGCATGACGCCTGTGGGGGTAAAGGTGTACTCGTATGTGTTCCAGGCGCCGTTGGTCTTTGAGCCCGGGGTGAGGTTCTCTACGTTGTAGACAGGATCGTCGATGCCGTTCCCGGTGCTCCAGGCTATGTAGTCCCCTGCCTTGGTTCCTGAGTTGTACCCGTGGGACTCGTCGCCATGGTCGCTCATTCGGTAGTAGACCGTTATGGGCGTGCCGTTGCTCAGGGTGGAGGTGTCCACCTCAACTATCATCCTGACCCTGGCGTTGTTGCCGTTGACCCTGGTGTCCAGGGTGGCGAAGCTGGTTCCATTGTTCCAGCCCGGGGAGTGTACGCGGTTCCTTCCGTAGAGGTCACCCCAGAACTCTATGTCGCCGTTTGCAAGGAGCAGGTCTTCAAAGTCCTCGGAGACAAGTTCCGTGACCCCGCCGCTGCTTGAGAAGAGGAAAACGCCGTCCTCTGCGTTGATGGTCTCGGAAGTGCCCTTCCAGGTATCCACCGTTATGTAGAGGTCGTCGGTGAGGACGTTGTATCCGGACAGGTCCACCGAGGCGGCGGCTATGTTCCGGTCGAAGGCCCCGGTGCCGGTCCGGTGGGTCTGAAGGGTGTTGTCCCCGAGCCTGGTTATCTCGCCCAGGCCGGTGCTAATGTTCGTCCAGGCCATTTCCGGGGTACCCCCGGGAATGAAGTCGGTATAGATGGGGGTGGAGTCCGGGAGCATCATGCCCCCTTCGAGGTCGTCCTCCCAGAGTACCACCTGGGCCTCGCCGGGGAGGTCCCCCTCGAAGGTTTCAAGGACGATCTCCTCCCCAAGGGGAGGGGTTCCCCCGTAATCCCCCATTCCCCAGTTGATGACATTGTAGAGATACATCTTCCCCACCGTGGAGTAGTCCTTGAAGGATGGGGCGCCGTAGTGGATCCGTCTTCCCGGTGTGTAGGCCTCGTGTATCACCGAGGCTCCGGAAATGCTGTCGGCGGCGGTGCCGTCGAACTGGGTCACCAGCTTCGTCCCCATGGAAAGTGAGTCTAGAAGGGTTACCACGGCGAAGGGATTGTCGCCGTCGTACACATTGAAATCAAGGCTGTCAGGGTTCACATTGTAGTGGATGTCGTGGTCGGGTATCACCTTGTACATTGGACAGAGGGCGCTGCTCACGGAACTGGGGGCGTATCCCATGCCGAATATCTGGGCGGCGTCGTCGGGGTCAAGGGCTATCACGGGAAGCTCTATGGCCATGATGGCGGCACTGTCAGCGAAGTGATTGCCCATGGGTTTGTTCCTGAGGATGAAAAGGTCCACCGTGGCGGTGTCGAAGGCGAAGGTGGCTATTTCCTGATCGGAGATCATCTCCACCTTGTGTCCCCAATCGATGAGATAAGATATCAGGGAGTCTTCATCCAGGGTGGGGGAGGGAATGCTGAAACTGTCCGCCACGTTCACCACTATGTTCCCCGGCGTGGTTGGGGGGAGGAAGAACATGGGGTCGAAGTCGTGCCTTACCCCAGGTTCCTGGGTGTTACCACTGTCTGCATCACGGTCTGGTAGACATCGCCCATGAAGGTGTCCTGGAGGGTGATCTTTATCCCTATGTGCCTCACCGCGTCGCGGTCGTTGGCGTCGAGGGGCTTGGAAAGAAGGTTGCCCTGGGAATCGAAGTAGTTGAACTGAAGGGCAACGATACCGGTTCCCGCCACCCGGCTCATGGAGCCGTTGTCGGTTATCCTTACCGCGTTGTAGGCATCCCTGAAGATGTTCCTGTGGTCGGTGTCGGTCAGCTGGCCGTTGCCATCGAGGTCGGCGTAGAACTGGAATGTTGTCTCGGTTCCCAGCTGAACCGGATGCCAGTTGTCTTCGGTCCAGCCTCCGATGGGCATGTATCCCGCCCAGCGGATCTCGTCGGACAGGGCTTCGAGGGCAAGCCTTCCGCTGGTGGACAGTTCATTCTGTCTGCGGGCGAAATGGAACTGCTCGGTACCCTTGGTGAAGAACATGTAGACGGCGGTGAACAGTATACCCAGAATGCCGATGACTACCATCAGCTCCACCAGGGACATTCCCCTTTTATTCATGCGTTCGTTCACTCTGCTCACCTCCCTAGAATATGGTGCTGAGATCGAGGCTGTCCGCCCCCTCAACACCTGTCCAGTTGACTCTGCACATGACATGTTTGGCCTCGGGATACTGGCTGTACGGCGTGTCTATCCAGATGCGCCTGGTAAAACCCTCGACACTCACCGCCGGCTGCCAGCCGTCGGACATGGAGAGGACGTCTTCGGTACGAAGCATCTCGATGCCCTCCCGGCAGATCTCCAGGGCCCTGGTCTGATCGTCCATGCGGTCGGAGAGTTTGATCATGTGCATGAAAAAGAAAGCTATTCCCGTAACGATAATGGCAAGAAGGATGGCTGCTATTATCACCTCAACAATGGTGAAGCCTCCCTCTTCCCGGCTTTCAAGGCCTATAATTCTCATATTTGCTCCCGTCTGTTACTGTATATCATTATCAAAAAACCTTCTTGTGAGTTCAACGGCAACGGTGTCGCCGGAGGAAACGGTAACGGTTAGATCCCGAAAACCCTCTTCGGAACCGCTAACCGCCCTTTCCACCAGGTAGTGGTTGCCCCACATTGAATCGGGCCGTGTGGAGGTTCCCGGCGGGGGAATGACCTCGGACCGTTCTATGTCGGCGATCTCCACCCTGGCAATGGTCAGGGCACCCTCCTGGAGTTCCAGGGAACGGCTGCCCCTGAGGAAAGACACAAGGGCAACCGCAAGGGCGGTAAGCACAATTAGTATGATAACAGAAGCTATTGCCAGTTCAGCCAGGGTGAAGCCCCTTTTCACCGTGATTCCCCTCGAGGCTGTGGAAGACCCGCCTTCCGGAGCCGGTGCCGTAGATGGAGAAAAGGTGAACATTTCCAGGAAGGGTATCTCCACGGTATGTGTTCTCCGCCTGAAAGACCAGCCGGCTGCCGTCGCCGTCAACAGGATTGAAAAATACCTCGAGGCCGTCGGGCCCCATGAGAAAGAAATCCAGCTGACCGCCGTCGGCGTTCCCGGTGAAAACAGCTCCGGTGAGGAGCTCCTGTATGTACCCCGAGGAAGAGGCAACCACCCCGGCGCCTCCTATGAAGCCGGCGAAGGTGTTTCCCGAACCTGTGAATCGGCCCTCCCAGCCCATTCTGTACATGGGTTCGGCAACGAAACCGGTAAAGCCCTGGTATCCCAGGCGAAGCCAGTTTTCCCCTCCCCCGGGCTGAGACCACATGGCGGCCAGGCCGTTGCGTCCCTGGACATCCCCCCAGCAGATCAGGCTTCCCCCTGGCCTTGCGGTGAAAAGCTCGCCGGTGGCTCCGGAAAAAACGATAAGGGAAAACGGAGTGGCAAAGGCCATGTCTTGAACGCCGTCGTTGTTGAAGTCGCCGCCGAAGACATCCCGGACCCTGGAAGCCCCTATGGAGGAGACCGCTCCACCCGGGGTTCCGAAAACCGAACCGTCGGGCATGAAGACCGGTGACGTTCCGGGGGAAGAGACTATGTGTTCGGTTGCTCCGGTTGCGGCATTCAGGTAAACACCGTGATTGAAACCGTTGGTTACAATGAGATGGGGCTGGCCCGACGGGGGGTAACCGGCGGTGAGAAAGGCGTTGCCAGGAACATGAATGCTCTCTTGAACATAGGTGGTTGTAATGCCTTCACCGGTAACGGTACAGACCGCGGTTTCGCCTCCGCCGGTGAGAAGAACCACCGCTCCGGTGCCGTCGGGACCTGTTATCCCGGCACCGGCAACCGGTGTCATTCCGGTTTCAATGGTGTACTGGGCCACCGGCTGAAAGGTCCTGTCGCTGTAGATCACAACGGAAACCAGCCCCGGGCCGGTTACCGCGGCGGTTACCAGGTTCGTGCCCGCGGGTATTACCACTGCCTCCCGGGCATTTTCAACGGGGAAGAAACCGTTCCTGATGCCGGCGGTTCCCTGTTCGATGAGGGTGAAGCGTGTTTCCACGCCGGCCAGCTGGAAGGATACTTCCCGGGACAGGCCTCCGGTTCCCTGGAGCTCGATAAGCCTGGCAAGGCCGTCGGCGGCGCTGGCCTCGGAAAGGGAAACCTGGGCCTGGGCAAGCCTGCTGGAATAGGAGCTTACCATGCGCTGTGTTAGACCTATGAGCAGCGTTGCCGCCAGCATCACCACCAGGGCGGTGATTAGTGCTATCATGAGGGCGGCGCCTCTTCGGGTTTTTGTTTTCATCATACAGATAGTGTATGCAATACAGTTGCCAGTGATTACAATACATTATGTTGCTGAATTTTTTAATTATCTTGTCATGCGCTGTGAAGAAGACTTCACAGCCATGAAGGAGGCTTCATACCCCGGCGAACCTGTTCCCCGGCCTGCGGATCACCCGGCCGCTGAGTTCCAGTTGAAGGAGCCTCTGCCTGAGGAGGGTGACCGGTTCACCTGTCTTGAGGGAAAGCTCCCCGGGGGTGAGACCTTCCCCTGTCAGCTGTGCCAGAATGGGGTCTGCCGGCACCGGAGCGGGTACTGAGACCAGACCCAGGTTCTCGATGAGTTCTTCTGGGGAAATGACTATTCCGGCGCCGTCCCGAAGAAGCCTGTTGGTTCCAAGGCTGGTGGAGCTGCCCATTTCACCGGGAACCGCATAGACGTCCCGGCCCTGGTCCAGGGCTGTCCCCACGGTGATCATGGTGCCGCTTCTTTCCCCTGCCTCCACCACCACCACCGCCGAGCTGAGACCACTTATGATTCGATTGCGTTCGGGAAATGTGTACCTTGCCGGTTTTATTCCCGGAGGATACTCGGATACCAGACAACCGGTTTCAAGGATCTCCCCGGCGAGCTTTCTGTGTTCCGGGGGATAGATTATATCCAGCCCGCCGCCGAAGACCGCCGCGGTTCCTCCCCCGGCCTGAAGGGCCCCCCTGTGGGCCTCGCCGTCGATCCCCCGGGCAAGGCCGCTGACCACGCAGGCTCCGGCTCCGGCCAGGGCGGTGGATATTTTCCTGGCTGCCCGCCTTCCGTAGATGCTGCAGCGCCTGGAACCGATAACCGCTACTGTCCTTCCCCGTGTAAGGGTTTCCATTGAGCCCCTGAAGAAGAGAAATGCCGGCGGGTCGGGGATCTCCCGGAGGAGGGGCGGGTAGCCGGGGTCGGGTGATGCAGAGGGCTTTGATCCCCAGCCGCCGGCAGATGTGGACGGCATTCCCCAGTTCCTTCCGGGGCACCGGGGAGGCAAAAGGGGCCAGTTCTGATGGGGAGCTGCCTGGAAGCAGCCTCAGGAGTTCTGCACGGGATGGGTTTCCGGTGATGGTGAGGGTGAGGATTGCCCGGAGTCGGTCCTCCGCAGCTGAAGGATCAGCGTTCCCAGACGTGAGAGAAATTCCTGAACCCCCTTTCCAGTGGCGGAACTGAGAGGAATGGTCCCCCTGGGAAGCCGGGCCAGGAGTTCCTTCTGCTGCTCACGGGTGATGGTGTCGCACTTTGAAAGGACCGCCATGGCCTTCGCCGCCGCCAGGTTGGTTCCATACCGGATGAGCTCCCCTCTCAGGATTTCAAGCTGTTCAACAGGAGTTACCGACAAATCCGGCGAAAGTACAAACACGATAATTCTGGTTCGTTCAGCGTGGCGCAGAAAACGAAGCCCCAGCCCCACACCTTCGCTGGCTCCCTGGAGAAGGCCCGGAAGGTCGGCAACTGTGAAACTGAATCCCTGGCGGTATTTTACCACGCCCAGGGAAGGCACAAGTGTGGTGAAGGGATAGTCGGCGGTTTTCGGTCTGGCGGCGCTTATTCTGGAGATGAGGGTGGACTTGCCGGCGTTGGGAAGACCCACCAGCCCGGCGTCGGCCATGAGTTTCAGCTCGAATCGCAGCCGCAGTTCCTCACCAGGGGTCCCCTGGTGCATATTCTTGGCGTACGCCGTCTGGGGGTTGCGAAGGAGGCGTTCCCGATGCCCGGCTCCCCGCCCCTGGCGATCAGTTCCCTCTGTCCGGGTTCGGTCATGTCCGCAAGGAGTTCGCCGGTTTCCAGGTCGTATACCTCGGTCCCCGGGGGAATCTTCAGGATGAGGTCCTTCCCCCCGGCGCCGGTCATGTTGTTTCTGCCGCCGGCGACGCCGTTCTCAGCACGGAACATGGAACCGTTAACGAAATCCGCCAGGGTGGTGAGCCTTGGATCAACCTGAAGCCAGACATCGCCGCCCTTGCCTCCGCTGCCTCCGCTGGGGCCTCCCTTGGGCACATAAGCCTCCCGGCGGAAGGCTACGATGCCGTCGCCGCCCTTCCCCGCCCTGACGGATATCACTACCCTGTCAAGAAATCTTCCCTCCAATGGAATCCCTTCACCTGAAAACCGGGGGAATGCCAAGGGCACTCCCCCGGTGAAAAACCGCTGCTACCTGAGGCAGCTACTGCGAGTAGCGGTTAACCCTGTCGATCTTCTCTTCGCAGAGGCTTATGGCGTTCTGGGCTGCGGCAACCATGTTGCCCGCCTGTGTGGCCCTGTAACCGGTTACCTGGTTAAGGTAGGTAATGGCGGTGCTCAGCTCGCTGATGGCCGACTCCCAGGTGGGTACGTTTTCGGGAACCAGTTCGCTTATCCGGGCCTTGGAGCTTCCGCTCTGGTAGTAGAAGGCTCCCACCATGTAGTTTGCTATGGGGTCGCCGGGATAGGCATTGTGAAGCCTGTTGAAAACGGTCTGCATGCTGCCCCGCTGGCCGCTGTCGCGGTAGACCGTTGCCAGCAGAAGGTATGCCTGTCTGTTCCCTGTGGAGGATATTATGCCCTCCAGACGGTTGACAGCGGAGCTGGTCCTGCCCGCCCTGGCTTCAAGCTGGGCAACGTAAAGGGCCAGATCGGTGTCGTCGGGTCTTTCCTCGAGGACCATGGCGGCGTTGTCCGCGGCCAGTCCGTACTGCCCCAGTTCTGAATGGGCCTCGGCAAGGGTCAGCCTGAGATTAGTGAAGTCCGGGCGAAGCTCCAGTATGGCCTGGAGGTTGGGGATGGCCTTCTCGTAATCATTGAGTTCAGCATAGAGCAGACCCAGGGCGTACATTGCCTGAAGGTTGTTCGGGTTGGAGGCGATGGCCGCCTCGAAGCTGGCCACCGCTTCGTCGGTCATGCCCATTCCCGAGTAGGCCCCGGCCAGACCGGAGTAGGCCCCGGCGTTATCGGGATCGGCCTCTATTGCCTGGTCGAAATACTCCTTCGCGGTCTCGTAGTTCTCCCTCTTAAGGGCGACGTTACCAAGACCGCTGAGGGCCATGGAGTTCCCCGGGTCGATATCCAGTATCATGTTGTACATGTCGTCGGCCCGTTCCAGGGAGTCCACGTCGCTCTTCAGATAGATCCCCGCGAGCTCGGTCATGGCCTCAATATGGCCGGGATCAACATTAAGGACCTGCAGGTAGGAATTGATGGCGGAGGGCCAGATGGAGTTCGACCTGTAGTAACGGGCCATGCCCAGGGATTCCTCGGCCCTTGCCCCCACCTGGCTGTTGATCTCTGAAACTATGGTGTTCGCCAGGTCCCGCACCGGGTCGGTGTTCTTCTGCACCATGGCGGGTGCCGGTGAGATGGTGTTGGAACTGGATACCACCACAACGTTCCACATGACCTGATACTGGTCCCCGCCGGCGGGTACCACGAAACCGAATATGATGAGGTCGGCGCCCATGCCCGCCCCGGCTTCGGTTATCATCTCCGGTGGAACGCCGTACTGGAACTGGTCGGGATCGAAGCCTATGTCGCGGAAGGCGTCTTTCAGACTGTTCTCACTGATCAGAGCGAACTCGTCGTTGTCTTCCATGGCGTCTTCCAGGAAATCGCTGAGCTTGCCGCTTATCCAGCGGGAGTCATCGTCGCTGTAGCCGAAGGGTATGATGCCCACGGCGGTGCCGTCTTCGCCGCCGCTTGCCACGGCGGTTGAGCAGGCGGCCATGAAAGCTATGGACAGGAACAGCAGCATTTTTTTCAATTTATTCTCCTCTCGGGACGTGGTAAACAGAGTGGTATTTGGGTTGCCGAATATGCCAATCATGCGATTTTTCCGCAAGCGGGACAATGTTCCTTCCCCCGGGGATGGTGAGACCTCCGTTCATGCTGTCCCCCTTACCCCTTGATACCCCCGGAGCCGGCGGCCTGTTCCCTGAGGAACTCCATTGCGTCAACGAAGGTGGTCCTTCTGAAGGGGGGCATGGACCGAAGAAGCAGCCCGGCGTATCCCGCGGTCCTTATCCTTCTGTCCAGTATGAACACCGCCCCGGTGTCCCCGGAGGACCTTATCAGCCTTCCGGCTCCCTGTTTCAGCCTTGTGGCGGCCTCCGGGAGCATCACCGACGTGAAACTGCTAAGACCCATATCCTCGCTTAGCTTCATCCTGGCCCTTGTGAGGGGGTGTCCCGGGCTGGGGAAGGGGATGCGGTCTATCACCAGCGCCTGGAGGAGCTCACCGGGAAGGTCTATTCCCTCCCAGAAGCTCGCGGTACCCAGGATTATTCCCCGGGGATCCCCCCTGAAGGCTTCGAGGATGGCTGAACGGCTCATCCTTCCCTGTACCAGAAGCTCCAGACCGGGTGCCGGGGTCTCAAGGGCGGCGGCGTAACACAGTTCCATGTTCCTGTAACTGGTGAAGAGGGCCATGGTCCTCCCGCCCAGTATGAGCCCGGCTTCCCTGGCGATCCTCCAGGCCTCACCTGCAAGTGCCGGGTGGTCATCCTGGTGCAGAGAACTGTCCGGCAGGGCCAGGACCGACTGGGCGGGGTAATCGAAGGGGCTCTCGAAAACTCGCCTGTCAGCCTCGTCGGGAACTCCCAGAAGGGAATCACTGTAGCTGAAGGAGTTGCCCGATGCCAGGGTTGCGCTGGTGAGAAGAACAGCGGGGAACACTCCGTAAAGGGATTCCCGAAGAAGGGGACCGGGATTCACCGGTACCGATCTGAAGGTGGCGTGTCTGCCACTTTTTGCCGTGTAGCAGCACCATGTGAAAGGGTCGGTCTGTGCTGTGGAAAGGGCGGTTCTCTCAAGGCCGGACAGAGCCTGGCAGGCTCGGCAAGCTCCTCCCGGCTGTTCAGCCGCTTCCTGAGGTCCCGGCGGAATCGGCGATGGCCTGGAGCAGGGGAAGAACGCTCTGAAGCTCCACCTCCCCGTTCTCGTTGCCCCGGGAAACAAGCTCGGCGATCAGCCCGGATATTTCCCTGGCTGAGGCGAGGAACTCAGCCTTTGCGCCGGGGTCACCGCCGCTGAGCACAACCCCGTCGAATACCGGGTTCAGAAGCCCCTCGCTCATTATCCAGCCCATTGTGGAGGAGGCGGCCTGGTGAAGGGCATGGGCCTCGTCAACAACCAGGAGCCAGCATCGGGGATGAGGTCTCCGGTCTCTATTCCGCAGAGTAGCAGGTGGTGGTTCACAATGAGTATGGACGCTTTTCTGGCACGGTTCCTCGCCCGGTAGTAGTGGCATCGGTGCATATCCGGGCACTGGCTGCCCAGGCAGTCCAGGGAATCCCCGGTTACCTTCCTGAGGACCCCCTGATCCATGTTCCCCCGGAGGCTCGATGTGTCTCCTCCACCTTCGGATACCCACCGGGCAAGTTCAGGCGCGGCCTTCTCCCCCCAGAGACTCCATTTCCTGAGGCAGAGGTAATTGGAACGGCCCTTCAGGACCGCGGCGTCTATCTCCCTGCCCAGAATGGCCCCCACCGCCGGTATGTCCTTATTGAGAAGCTGGTCCTGGAGGGTTATCGTTGCGGTGGAAACGACCACGGCCTGCCCGGAAAGCACCGCCGGAACAAGGTAGGCCAGACTCTTGCCCACACCGGTGCCCGCCTCGAGGACCGCCGTTCCGCCAAGTTCTATGAGGCTTGAAACGGCCCTGGCCATACTGACCTGGGAGTGGCGAAGGGTGTAACCGGAAAGAACGGTTCCGATCCTTCCGCCGCGAAATACCGCCTCTGAGGCATCCTGAATGTTCACCGATTCTCCATTGCGGCGGGCCTCATGTCCTCGAGCACCAGCTGAACCGCCCCGCCCCCCCGCCATGAATCCGGCTTCAGCCTGAAGGCGATGTCCAGGGGTCTGTTCAGTTCAGCGGTCCTGTGACCCATGTCGAACCCTATTGCCCGAATGGTGGTGTTTCCACTCTGAAAGCTTACCTGGAGGTGCCTGCTGTCCCTGCCAACCGTTCTGTATGTGGACGGGTACAGCCCCCTGCCTATCCATACCGGCTCCGGGTTGCCCTGGCCGAAGGGCTCCAGAAGACCGGTGGCCAGGTACACATCCATGGTGCAGTTCTCGGGGTCGAGCCTTCCGTCAATGTAGAGAACAGGTTTTTCGATCCCGGCGTATAGAGATGCCGCTTTTTCAGTTATGTAATCCCTGAAGGATGGGTAGGCTTCCTTTTCAATGGAAAATCCCGCCGCCATTGCGTGGCCGCCGAAACGTGAGAGCAGCCCGGTCTCCATTGCCCCGGCCAGGAGTGTATGCACCGGCATTCCCGGAACTCCCCTGGCGCTGCCCTTTCCTGTCCCCTCCTCCCAGGCTATGAGCAGGGCCGGGCGGTTCAGCCGTCGGGAGATCCGGGAGGCGGAAATGCCGATCACACCGGAGTGCCATTTGTCCGACGCCGCCACCGCAACCGGGTCTTCGGTTCCCGAGAGCATGGCGAAGGCGTCATCGAAGACCATCCTGTCCAGTTCCTTCCTTCGCGAGTTCCATTTTTCCAGCATGGAGGCCAGTTCATTTGCCCTGCGGGGGTCCCTTTCCAGCAGAAGCTCAAGGGCGGTGTCGGCGTGTCCTATCCTTCCGGCTGAATTGATCCTGGGCCCCAGGCCGAAGCCGAGATCGGCGGAGGTGAGCCCGCCATTCTCTATACCCGATGCCTGATCAGGGCGGCTATCCCCGGGGAGGGTGAACTTCCCATCACCCCCAGGCCACGCTTCACGAGGATCCTGTTGTCGCCGGTGAGCTTCACCATGTCCGCCACGGTTCCGATGGCGGTCAGGTCCGGCTCCATTACACCGGGAAGGCTACCGGAAGGATCGGTGAAGAGCCCCCGAAGAACCGTGTATATCACCCCGGCGCCGGAAAGGTGCCTCCAGGGGGCCGATGTTTCAGGGGAAAGCTCCGGGTCCACCACGCAGTCCGCATTGGGCAGTGTTTCACCGGGTACGTGGTGATCGGTGACGATGACCTTCACCCCCCGGCTGCGAAGCTGAGACACCTCCTCAATGGCGTTTATTCCGCAGTCCACGGTTATGAGGAGCTTAACCCCATCCCTGAGGCATTTTTCCACACCGGTACTACCCAGACCGTAGCCCTCGGTGAACCTGCAGGGAAGGTGAGCATCCACCCGGGCGCCAGATGGTTAAGCGCCCTCAGGGCGGTTGCCGCGGCGGTTATTCCGTCGGCATCGAAGTCTCCGTGAACCAGAATTCGCCCACGGGCATCGACGGCATCCCCGATGATATCCGCGGCGGCCCTGGCCCCGGGAAGATCCTTCCAGTGGGAAAGGCCGGAGAAGGGTGAGCTGAGGAAACTTCCCGAGAGGCCCCTCCGTTGAATGAGCAGCCGCACGGGCTCCGGAAGGCCGGCAGGACCCGGGTCGGAAGGGTCGGATGTTGGTTCCTGTCGGGCCTTCCATGTGTATTTCAATCTTCTCTCCCGTGAATTGAGGGATTCGGTGGAGCTGTAAGCCGGGTTCTGTATCGCATACGCGACGACGGCCATCCGTCTGATCCCACCGTTACCGGTGGGCTTTAGCGGCCAACCCGAAGAACAGGGAGAACGGGCAGCTCCCCAGCCCAGGGGCTGTTCTTCCTATTTGGCCTTGCACCGGACGGGGTTTGCCCCTTTTCACCCTTACGCCGAATGAACGGCGCAGGAATCGTTTCTGTGGCACTTTCCCTGCATTGCTGCACCAGGGATTTCCCCTGCGTCCTGCCCTGTGGAGCCCGGACTTTCCTCCCGGCTTGACTACCAGGCGGCCGTCCGCTCCGCCGAATCCGAATATTATTATAAGGAACTGTCGGGGGTCCAGACAACGAAGGAGCCGCATATGGGACAGGAAAAGGTGCTTCCCCCCTTTATCTCACCGGCGGCCTGGGCGGGGATCTTCGTGAGACAGCTCCCGCAGGCGCCGTTGCGTATTCCGGTAACGACTTCCCTGTGACGGCTTTCCCTGGTGATCTCGTACCTTTTCAGGTGCTTGGGATCAACCCTTTCCGCCGCCTGGGCCCTTTCGATCTGAAGCTGCTCCAGCTGGCTCTCTATCTCCTCAAGCTTCTTTTTCAGGAGCTGCTCCCTGGCCTCGGAGCGATTTATGGCGCGGTCTTTCTCCTTCTCGGCCCTTTCCAGTTCTCCCCGGATCTCGTCTTCTTTGTACATGGCCTCGAGGATCCTGTCATCTATCTGGTCCACGAGTTTTTCCCCGTGGGATATCTGTTTCAGCATCGCTGAGTACTCTTCGTTGGACTTCAGTGTGAGCAGCCTGCTCTTGTAGTCCGATATCTTTGCAAGGGTTTCGGCCCTGTCCGCCGCAAGCTTCTTCTGCTCTTCCTTCAGAGAGATCAGCTGCTCTTCGGAGGCCCGGAACCTGGAACGGTGCCCCTCGATGTCCCTACGGTGTATCGCTATCTCCCCGGGGATGGACTCCCCGTCGGCCTTCAGCCTGTCGATCCTGCGATCGAGGTCCTGGAGATCAAGGAGCCTTGCTATGAATTCTTCCATGCTGGATCCGTCCGTTCCCTGGTATAAAAAAGCGGACACCAAAAGGTGTCCGCGGATTCTGGTGGGCGGGACAGGGCTTGAACCTGCGACCCCAAACGTGTGAAGCTTGTGCTCTTCCAACTGAGCTACCCGCCCTTCAGTACAAAGGAAGTAATGGTGGGCCCACCTGGACTCGAACCAGGGACCGACCGGTTATGAGCCGGTGGCTCTAGCCAACTGAGCTATGGGCCCTTCGAACGCCGAATTTACCCCGATTGCGCAAAATTGTCAAGGTTGCAGCCCCGGGGTTCTTTGGTTAAATTCACTCACCGTGCCGGAGTGGCGGAATGGCAGACGCGACGGACTCAAAATCCGTTGTCCGCAAGGACGTGAGGGTTCAAGTCCCTCCTCCGGTACCACACGGGATTCACCCATTATGCTCTAATAACATGACCCACTGGCATATTCCCGAATGGGCGGTACTCTTCCCCATATGGGAAAGAAGAGCATTTCTGATAGAAGCAGAACCCAGGATTATCCTTTAATGGGGATAGCTCATATCTTATTCTCTGAAGTTCAGCTGAAAGTTCTACAAGGCGAATTCGGAATCCAATCATTGAAAGGTTTCTCCATCAGCCATTCATATTCCTTGAAGATTTGGAAAATGACATTAGAGAACCTTGTAGCTTATGGGGAAGCGAAGGAGTTTCACACAGATTCCGCCAGAACCGAATAGATAAGTAACTTGACATATACTATGCAGTTAGCTATACTGATTTTACAGGAAGCAGGGAGAAGGTTCTGTGGTGTTAGTAGGGGTCATAATAGTGATGTTTGTTAGCAGTTCAGTTACTTCCAATATGTTGCTTCGCACTCCTTATCTGGAGAAGCAGCAAAATTGCTCAAACCGTCAAGAATGCTATGCTCGAATGACAAATCTATCTACAGATGATGTACTGGTTTCCCAACCATTCGACTACGCTTCCCTTGAAAGCGGTTTTGCGTGCGAGAGTGGAAACTCGTTTATGATCTCCGAAGACTTTTCAGTGACGGGCAATGTTTCTGTGGATGAACTGGAGATCTGGATGATTTATTCCTCTGGAACTCCCGTTGCACAGTATACCCTGGGCTTCCAGGGGGATGCCGGTAATGACCCTGACGGAATTTTTATATGGCAGGATGTTGAAACCGATATTTCCAATGCAAACACCGGTCTTTCAGCCTGGGGTTATGACATCTGGTATACACATGTGACTATCACTGATGGTCCTGTTCTTTCAGGACCGGAAGTTTACTGGTTTTGCCTTCAGGCTGAGAGTGTTCCTGCTGTTTACTGGCTGGGTCCAGCTAACCCGACAGGCTGGGGCAGCATGTTCTATATGAGCTTGGATGATGGCGTGACATGGGAATCCAGTGTAGCTCAGTTTGGAGCACCTTATGCAACGTTTTTTTATCCTTCAGGCAACGACGTCGTTGGAACGATTCTCCTGGGGTGAGATCAAAACACTATTCAGATAGTTCAAGCTGGATTTCTAGTCTTCTATAAAAGCAAAATCATTTACAATAAACACACTTGAAGGCATGGACTCATCCTGATGAAATCCATAGTTCGGCCATGCATTCGACCAAACAGTGTAGTACCACCCGAGTGCATCAGCCTGAGTACCGTTCTTCGGGTAAAAGAAGTAATACGAGTATCCTGAAGCATCATCCCAATCATCCAGACATTCAGTGTTACTCCAATGACCAATCATACAGCTACCGACATCCACTTGAATACTATCTATCGGACAAGTTGCCTTACCACTTCCTTGTTCTAACGAGAATGTTATTCCGCCACTATCCTCAGACATCCAGTGACCCGTTAACTTATCAATTTGCAATGAACTCCCATTATACACAACCCAATCTGATCCTTCAAAGATGCAATCAACCCGTATTGATCCAGCATCTGGAACCCCGGCAGGGCGAACTTCATTGTGGGAAAACCTGTATAGAGTATCCTGGTATGCCCATCTGGGTGGGAGACATCCCTGTTCACTTGCATCAAATTCCACCATAAACCAATTTGAACTAGTGCACAAAGCTGAAGAGTCTCTGCTCAAATCCACATCATTGAAGCAAAAAATCCGCTATCCGTAAGAATTGAGGAGCTGAACACCTCCCATTCCGATGAGGAATTCCTCTTATACAACTTCACAGTAGCTTCATGAATGGGATAGGTTTCAACTCCATCAGTGCTGTCATTGGCAAAGTAGTAAGTATAATCCTGATCGTAATTCTGATAATATACAAAGCCAATAATATCTGCTGTATCTGCAAGACAAATATAGGAAAACAATATAACAACGAATCCAAGTATAAGTCTATTCACTATATATTATCCTCCGTTGTTATACCTATAGAGCAACTAATCGGTATTAATTCAAAAGCGTGGTCACTGTGAAAGAAATGCAATCACTTACAAAACTGCAGTAGAGCCACACCCGTTTACCCGGTCACCTCGGATACCGCCGAGGCCAGAAGATTGATGCTCAGAGGCGGAGACACCTTTACCAGCTTCAGTTCATCTCCGTGGGTGAAGTCGCTGTCGGACACCAGAACCAGGCCGATTCCGGTCCTCTCAAGCTCCACGGCCACGGTTATCAGGTCGGGGTCGTCGGTGAAGTCGTCGGAAACAACGAAATGGAACCGTCCGGGATTCTCCTCTATCAGGATCGAGGCGCTGGAGGGTGATTCCACTTCCACAACCTGAAAACCTATCATCTGGAGCATATCCTTTCCGGAATACTCCGCATCGGGGCTTGATATGTAGAGCACCGCCCTCCGTATGCCGGAACTGAGCTGGCTACGGGTGGTGCGGAAGGACTTCTTCTCTTCGCATTCAGCCGGGAAGGTTATGAGCACCAGACCGCCGGGGTCGGTGAAGAGCTTCATGGGGCAGTAGTCTTTAAGCTCTATGAGTTTCTCTCCGCCGTTCTTTGACAGGATTATGGCGTTTTCCACTATCCTGGCGGCGTTCACCGGTGAGAAGAGGTCGGACACCGATGAACCGGGCAGTGCTTTTCCCCGAAGGCTCTCCGGCAGCTCTCCGCCGGTTTCAGCAACAAGGAGATCCCTTTGAAGGGCCTCTCCTGATATGTTCGCCAGTATGAATGAGGTGTTCGATTCAGCAAGGGCCCTCTTGAAAAGGTTGAACCTCACCTCGGCGGTGCGCTTTCCCCCGAGGAGGGTGGAATCCACAAGGAGGAAAATGTCCGCCTTTCTGCCGCCTATCCTTATTCTTCTTCTGAAGATCAGAACCGGTATGGAAACGCCGCTGGAATCGGTAATGCTTCCCATGGATGGCTGTCCAGGTGCTGAAAAACTGTTCTCATCTCCGGTTTCCATGGATAGGCTGATCTTGTTCAGTGACTGACCGACGATGGAAAACCTCTGAACGCCGAAGAGGTCAAGGGCATAATCGTTAACCTCGAGGATGATCCCCTCGTCGGCATCCCTTACTATAAGACCGCATGGCATGTTGCGAAGGATGGTGTTCTGCCCCTCGGTATCAGGCTGGAAGGCGGAGAGCTGGGGCTCGTCGGCGGCGCGGAGCTTTGCCAGAATGTCGCGTACGTCTTCGGTCATTGGGCACCCTTCGGTTCGTTCCGGTTCTCTGAATTGTTCACCTGATCGTCTTTGGCGTCAAGCCCCATTCGGCCAGGGCGGCGGTTGCCATTGCCCCTGCGGCGGCAACCGGTCTTCTGGAGGTGCGGAGAAAGGGGTTGAGAAGAGCTCTGGGACTCACGCCTCCCTTCGCCGAAACCCAGTTGAGGAAGGCGCACAGACCGTCGTCCCCTATTCTGTGCCCCTTTTCAACCCTGTTGGATACCCTGGCTATGCAGGAGGGGTCCGCCTTGATGTCCCTGGAGCCAAGAAGGAGAACGAGCCTGCGGAACAGCTCTCCGTAGAACTCGCCCAGGCAGTTCCTGAGCACGGAGATCGATTCGCCGCAGAGCTCCCCGGGGAAACCCTCAAAGAACCTCATGGCGTAACCCGCCCGGGGTTCGCCCATGGTGAGGGTGCTCCTGGCAAGCCCCTCCAGCCGCCTGAGGTTCTCCTTTCCCATGGCGAAAAGGTTCAGTACCGGCGGCAACTCACCCTTCCCTGCGAATATCATATGGGCGGCATGGTCGGTTCCCAGTGAGCAGAGGGCGGAAAAGGCGGCCTCCGCCGGATAATAGGACCGGTCCAGACAGAGGGAGTGAAGGAAGGGGGCATGGGTCTGACTTCCCAGAAGGGATATCCCCTCAAGGGCGGCCCTTCTTTCCTCGGTGGTATTGATGCCCCTTCCAGGAGCCCTGGCGGTGCAGGCGAGCCTGAGGCTCTCGGCGCCCTCCATCCAGCCGGCCCTTCCCATGCCCCGAAGTACCGCCCTTCTCACCCATGTTGATCTGTCACCAAGAAGGCGGTGGATCACAGGTCCGGCGGTGCTGCCCCCGGCCAGCACAAGGCCCTCCACAGCCCTGGTCCTCACATGGGGATTCGAGTCTTCAAGGGCCCGGAGAAGGACCTCTTCGCAACTCCGGTTGCCTATGTGGCCAAGGGCCAGGGCGGCGCTCTTCCTCAGATTCCAGCCGTACTCCCCCTGGAGTATCCGGCTGAGGACAGGAACCGCCTCCTCCTCCCGAAGAACGCCGCAGGCTTCCACAAGGGCCTTGAGGTCGGCAACTGAAAGGGTGCTCTCCAGTGCCCGTTCAAGCACCGGATGCACAGGTTCAGGAAGCCGTTCTCCCTTCAGCCGTTTCTTTTCCCTTCCAGCGGCAGCCGCCAGTTCCTCGATGGTGCCGCCGAAATCGTCGCCGCCGGCGGTAACCACCGAGATGTCCAGCATCGGGAAGAACCTGTAGCTTCCCCTTCTGTCAAAGGTTTCGATCCCCCCCTGCTCGCGGTCGCGCCTGGAGTAGAATCCCGGTACGATGCTTCTGAATCTCTGCCTGGCGCCCTCCACGGCGGTTATGAACCCCCCTCCTGTCCCTGCACAGATGAAGTCGTCGCCTCCGATGTGTCCCACGAAGGAACCCCTGAGGGATTCGGTGAGTATCAGCGCAAGCCTTCTTATCACGGAATCACCCAGGGCAAAACCGTAGTGGTCATTAAAGGGCTTGAAGCTGATTATGTCAATATAAACCGCTGTGTGATCACCCTTTAGGACCTTTTCCGCCAGGACCTTCCTTATGGTCCTGTTACCGGGAAGGCCGGTGAGGGGGTTCCTGTCAGTCATTCTGTTCATCGGGGATCAGGTGGGTGAGTATCGCACCGGGGGTGATAAGCCTGGAGGGCTGCCCCATACCGTCTAGTATCACAGCGGCAACTGCACCGGAACGGCGAAGGCCTGGAAGTATCCTCAGAGCGGGATAGGAGGGGTAATAGCTGGGCAGACCGCTGACGATGGAGGTAATGGAGCCCCCTCCGTTCCACCGGACCAGAACGGAACCCCGGACGGCCCCCAGAAGGGTTACGCCGGGTTCCTCCCAGACCAGAAGGAAGTTCCTGCCGGACCTTCTCAGGACCGTAACCGCTTCCTGCCTGGTGCAGCCGGCTACCACCGAAGGATAGTCGGAAAGGGGTCTGGAAAAGTCCCCTACCCCGGTGTGTCCCAGGGCGATCACCGCCGAGGCCAGGTGACCCTGCCTGCCCCCCGAGGAGACCAGAAGACCCTTCACCTCCTCCCTGCTCTCAAAGAAGCGGCCCTCTTCGCTGTTGCCGGATATGGATCTTGATACGAAAGCGGCCACGGCTATGATGGGATAGAGCATCACACGGATCACATTCAGCACAGGTGCCGAGGCAACGGTTATGGCATTGCTTCTGAACAGGGCCAGCTGCTTGGGAACCATCTCGGCAAAAACAAGGATGAAAAGGGCGGTGAAAAAGGCGAAAACGAACTTCCATGCCCCGCCAAGGGAAGCGCCCCAGCCCTGGGCAATGCTTGCGGCGAGGACCATGGCCACATTGTTGCCCACAAGTATGGTCACAAGATATCTGGAGGGTTTGCCCAGGAACCACAGAGCCCTGGCGCTGTTCTTTCTGGAGGCAGCCACCCTGACCCTGGAGCAGGCGGAAAAAGCCGTTTCAGTGCCGCTGCAGAACATGGACAGGACCCAGGCGGAGATATACACTACAACGCCGGTCATGAAAGCTCCGGAGATCTGATCAGAATTTTTTTCAGGGCGTTGCCCCTTTTCTCCAGGATCCTGAAGGCATAGCCCATGTGGATGACTTCCTCGTCCTTCCCGGGGATCCGTCCGGTGAGTTCCTGAAGAAGACCGCCGCAGGATTCGGCGTAACGGGCGGAGAGTTCCGGAGCCCCCAGAAGTACCGCCAGAACGTCAACCGGAAGGTTGGCGGGAACCACATAGTCGTTTCCGCTCCTTGTGACTCCCTCAGGAAGGAAATCCCCCGGGGCTCCGGCGAAAACAGCCCTCTCCAGTATGTCGGTCACGGAGATTATACCGGTCCAGTCGCCGTACTCGTCCACCACCGCCCCTATGGAGGACTCCGCCTCCCTTATGGCCTTGAACACGGAGATCAGCCTGGCGGTTTCCGGGAAAAGGGACCTCCCTTACAAGGAACTCCTCAGAGCCCAGAAGGTCCCGAACGTCAACCACACCGGACATCCTTCCGGTTCTGGCGTCTACGAAGGGATACACCGTGTGGGTGGTATCACGGGCTTCCCGGATCATTCTGGCCATGGTCCAGTCGGACTGCATGGAGATAACATCCTCCCGGGGCACCATTGCGGATACGCAGCTTCTGTGGTCGAGCTCCAGTATGGCCGAGGCGGTGTCCGCCTCTCCCCCGAGGAACCCCTCCTCCCTGGCCAGTTCCATGAGGATGTTCAACTCGGCGGTCCTGTACCCTCCGGGGCTGTCCCTGCCGGGCAGATGCCTGTCCAGTTCGTCGGCGGGATACTTCAGAAAGGCCGCCGCCGGGGACAGGAGTTTCTGAAGAACGGCCATAAGGGGAAAGACCGATTCGGCCCAGGCGCGGTTATTGTTCCTGGCTATGGTCTTCGGGGTTATCTCACCAACTATGAGAAGCAGGAAGGTCATCACAAGGACTCCCAGCCCCATTCCCAGTGAGCCCGGGAGGATCTCGGCGGTAATCACCGCGGCCACCGAGGAGGCGGCCACGTTCACGAAGGTGTTCCCAAGAAGGATCGTTCCAAGGAGTCTGCCGGGATCCCTGAGAAGATGGAGAACACGCCTGCCCCGGTCCGTGGAGGCCATTCGGCTCCGCTGGAGCTGATCGAGGCTGAAACAGGCGGTTTCAGTGCCGCTGAAGAACGCTGAGGCGCCCAGCAGAACGAAAAGTGCCGCCCAGATCAGCTCAACCGCCTCCCGGAACCCGCCTCTGTTTCCGAGCCGGTGTCCTCCATGGTAAAGGTCCTCTCCCAGCTCTTCTCGAAGTAGGTTCTGCTGGAGTACACCGGTTCGATGTTCATCCTCAGCGTGTATTCACCGGCGGGGACGCCCCGGTCCTGGAGGGTCTTTCCATTCCACTGGAAGGTGAAGGGACCGGGCTGCCTTCTGCCTGAATAGAGGTTCCTGGCCATGGATCCGTCGGGACGCAGAACATTCACTATCATGGTGGCGGTTTCGGTGAGAACGCCGGAAACGGTGCACCCGGTACCGGTGGAGGAAAAGCTGAGGTCCCTTATGTCCGTACCCACCCAGAAATATCTGGCTCCGGTGCTTTCTGCGATGAATATCTGGCCGAAACGGTCCCAAATGGCGATCCCGGTGGGATTCATGAACTGATCGTCCGCCTGCCCCCGCCCCTGTCCCCAGCTGTCGAGGTAATTCAGGGAGGGGTCGAACTTGTGTATCACGCAGCTGATCGAATCGGTTACCCAGGCGTTCCCGTGATAGTCCAGCTCCACATAGTTGAAAAAGCTTCCTCCGCAGTCGGAAAGGCCGGCGGTGTGAGTTACGCCGCCGTCAACGATCCTGGTCAGCATGGTTCCGCCGTTTGTGACCACCACCTGGCATGCTTCATGGCCGCTGCTGTACTCGCCGTATCCCGTTGCGGCAATACCGGTGGGGGTATTCAGGGAGATCACTTCGGGATCAACGTCGGTTGATGAGGAATACCTTGAAAGGGTTCCCGCCGCTCTGTCGGTCACCCAGATGTACCTGCCGTCCAGGGCCACGTCCCAGGGTTCTGTGAACCCCTCGATGAAGGACTGGGGTGATATCCTCTGTCCGGACCTTTTCAGCACCGCCACCCTGCTGTTGCCTGTGTCGGCCACATAGACCGAACCGGTGGTGTTCGCCGCTATGCCGTGGGGGGAGGAAAGCTGATCGGGACCGGAACCGTTTCCTCCGTAATAGCCCAGGGTGTACATGGAGGCGTTGTAGATTATGTGGCCTGAACCGCTGTTTATGCCGTAGACCGCCAGCTCGTCGTCGTCCCCGGGGTCCGGGGTGTCCCATTCGTCGGGGAGGACCGCCGCAAGCCCCTGGGGATCATCGAAGGATATCATGCCCCCCAGGAGCATGTTCAGCTGTTCCTGTCCCGCCCGGTAGATACCCATGCAGTGGCCATAGGGGGGATACACCATGGTGGTGTGCTGGTCCGGCTCAGGAATGAATCCGGTTGCCATTACCGCTGTGAGCAGAAAGATGATCATTGTCTTATCCTTCCGTATATCCAGGCGGAACGCTGCACCTTCTTGGCGTACAGCCTCGTTTCCCTGAAGGTTATCTGTTCTATGTAGAGTTCCTGGTCGTCGTCCTGGAAACCATGCATGTCGATCCACCTGGAGGCGTTCCCAGGACCGGCGTTGTACGCCGCGAGGAATACCGCCGGATGGGAATACCGCCTTGCCTGGGAGTTCACGTAGAGGCTTCCGTAAAGCACCGAATGCTCCGGTATGAAGAACTCCTCAGGTGACAGCCGTGGAAGACCGTTCCACCTGGCCACGTCCGAGGCGGTTGCCGGCATGAGCTGTATCAGCCCGGCGGCGCCGGCGCTGGAGATCACGAAACGGTTGAAGTAGCTCTCCTCCCTCATTATTCCCTCCACATAACTCTGATCCAGGGACATGGTATCGGTCACCGAGGCGACCAGCTCCCTGTAGGGGCTGGGGAAATACCAGCCTATGAGGCTGTCGGGAAGCATGCCCATATCCAGGTCACGGTATTCCGTGTCCATTCGGCGCATGAGGGCGATGGACAGACCATGCTCTCCCAGGAGCCCGAGAGCAACCGCCCGGTGGGCGGCATCGCCCTCTTTGCCGTAGGCCAGCATCTGGGTTGCCGCGGTTCCATAACCCAGGCTGAAGAGTTCAGCGGCGGCATCCAGGACCGGATCGGCACTGAAGAGGGGGCTGAGTACCGTGAGCTTCAGGCCGTGGGGAATCCCCAGCCTCTCCGCCGCCAGCATTCCGTAGAACTCCCAGGGGTGTTCCCCGGCAACGGTCTGAAGAAGCCGGGCACCGGCGGTATGGTCGCCCTGTCTTTCGGCGTACCTGGCCCTCCAGAAGAGCATTTCATCCCGCCAGTGGCTGTAGGGGTATTTCTCGCATCCCGCTTCCCAGAGTGAATCTCCCAGGGAACCCCTGCCGTTCATGTAAAGGCAGAATCCCCCACGCCAATATCCCCTGGAGTCGCCGTCCCATGTGCCTGAGGATCTGAGGCTGGCCAGGTAGGCATCGGCGGCTTCACCCCAGTTCTGCTCGCTGTCGAAATACCTTCCGGCGATGTAGGCCGCCTCCCTGGCGGTGGGGTGCCAGGGGTACTCAGCTGCGAAGGCGGAATATGCCCTGTGGGCAGCTGTGTTGTTCCTCTGGCCACGGAGTGCCCTGGCCCTGAACAGCGCCGCCCTGGCGGAAAGCTCCAGGGAGTTGAATGAAGCGGCGGAGTCACACAGCGCGATGAGTTGGGAGTACATACCCGAACCATTGAGCACAGCCATTCTGACACCGGCCTCGAAAACCGGGTCTCCCCTTCTGGAGGCTATGTCCAGGGCAACCGAGCTGAAACCGGAGGAGACCAGTTCGTCGGCGGTTTCCCAGTCAAGGGACCCGGGCCATCTCGAGGCTATCACATCGGCTGCCACCGCCCCGGCGGCGGTTCCCATGAAAGCCCTCCATTCGTCAAGGTCGCCGGTTCCCGAGGATTTCATTCCAAGGGCCCTCAGCCTGAGGGCTTCCGGGCTGTCGAGGGTGGGATCGAATGATTTCAGGGCGTTCTCCCACCAGACTCCCGGGTTTCCTGAAGCCAGTTCCAGCTCAGCGGCAACCCTGGTGCCAACTGTCACCGGCAGGTACTTCACATCCTCCGCGGCGAGCTGAAGCTGGGCGGGTGTGATCCCCGGAGGGGCAAGAAGAAGCCTTGCGGCCCTTTCACCAAGGTGTGTGGGCAAAGGGATGGAACCGGAGGGAGGCATGGAGGAAATACTGTCACGGAGGAGCCACGCCGTAAGGAGGACATCCTCCGGGGAAACCATGGCAAGGGCCCTGTTCCTCTCCCTGTTCAGATCCAGAACGGAGATCTTCCAGCCGGTGAGATCGCCCCATCCAGCTTCCTCCAGGCTGTCCAGAAGGGCTATGCACCCGTGGGGCCTGCCCCTGCCGTGGGCGGTTCCAACGAAACGCCAAAGGAAGTCGTTCCTCATCTCATCGGTGTGTTCCATTCCCCTGAGAAGCCTCAGGGCCCGGTCCTGCATCCCGTTCTGTATCAGTGAATCGGCGGTCTGAAAGGGTGATACGCCGTGGTGTTCTCCCGCCCCGCCCCCCGGGACCGCTGTATCTTCGCTGACCACCCTGCAGGAGAGAAGGGCAAGGCTCAGGGCGGCGAGGATGACTGTCCTGTTCATGATCAGTGCCTGAAGTGGCGAACACCGGTGAAGACCATGGCGATGCCGTGCTGGTTGCATGCTTCGATCACTTCTGCATCCCTTATGGAACCCCCGGGCTGAATAATGGCGGTGACACCGGCTTCCGCCGCCCTGTCCGGGCCGTCGCGGAAGGGGAAGAAGGCGTCGCTGGCAAGAACGGAGCCCTTGAGATCGTTGCCCTCGCGAAGGGCCCTTCTCACAGCGAGATCAAGACTTTCTATCCTGCTGGGCTGACCGATGCCCACACCCAGGGTGCCGAACCTGTCACCAATGACAATGGCGTTGCTCTTTACCCCCTTTACCACCCGCCAGGAAAATCCAGGGAGGCAAGCTCCTCCTCCGTGGGCTTCCTGTTGGTTACAGCCTCGGCTTCAGAGGCCCTTTCCATTGCCAGGTCCGGCTTCTGAACCAGGATACCTCCCTGTATGGACCGCAGCTGAAGCCCTTCCGGAGGGACAACAGGCATTCTGAGTATCCTCAGGTTCTTCCTCTTCCTGAGCCTTCTGAGGGCGTCTTCCGTGTATTCAGGGGCAATGATTATCTCCATGAATATTCCCTTGAGTTCAGCCACCAGTTCGCCGTCCACCGTGGAAGTGCAGGCGAGGATACCGCCGTATGGAGAGATCCTGTCTGCCCTGAATGCATTCCTGAAGGCCTCGGCAGGTGTGGCACCCTTGCCTGCTCCGCAGGGGTTGCCGTGCTTGGCAAGGACCACCGAGGGATCGCAGCCGGAGAGATCGGCGGCTATGGAGCATGCCGCCGAGGCGTCGAGATAATTGTTGTAACTGAGCGCTTTGCCCCACAGTATCTCGCGGTGCCGAAACCCGAAGGAGGGCTGGTGAAGTGTACCGCGGCCTTCTGGTGGGGATTCTCCCCGTACCTGAGCGGGGCCACTATGCCCTGTTCCAGCTTAAGGGATACCTGAAGATCGTACATGGAAGTGATTGAGAAAGTTCGGGATGCCATTTCCCGTCTGAAACCGGCGTCGTCCCTTCCCTCCCTGATGGCGTCGAGGACCATTGGAAAGACCCGGTGGCCGGTGGCGCTAATGACATGGTTCCAGTTCTTTGCGGCTCCCCTTGCCATTGTGGGGCCGCCTATGTCCACGAGCTCGATGGTCTCATTCCCTTCAGGTCCATATCCTCCGCCATATGAAAGGGATAGAAATCCACCGCTACAAGGTCGAAGACCGGTTTCCCCGCCTTTATTCTGTCTTCGCGGTCTTCACCGGCGGCGAGAATGGCGGCGTGGAGTTCAGGATGAAGGGTCTTCACCCTGCCGCCGAGTATGGAGGAGATCCCGGTGATCCCCTCGGTTTCTTTAACAGGCACCCCGGCCCGGGAAATGGCATCAGCCGTTCCTCCGGAGGCCCAAATCTCCCAGTTCTCACCGGCAAGCCCCCGGGCGAACCCGGCCAGCCCCTCTTTGTTCCAAACGCTTATCAGAGCCTGTCTAACGGCCATCAAGAAACCCCCTGGCGTGGAAGGAGGGAACCGGTTCCCGCTTGTGGGAACTGGACAGGTATAGCTGCCGTATTCTCGCCGCGGCACCTTCGCTGACCGTTCCCGGCCCCTCTGTGTGGTACTTCTTTATCTCTTCATAGGTTACACCCATTTCCCCCTCGTCGGTCTGGCCCTCCCAGAGCCCCGCCGAGGGAACCCTTTCCGTGATCCAATCCGGAAGGCCCAGGGCCAGGGCCAGGTTTCGGACCTCATCCTTCCAGAGATCCGCGATGGGAAAAAGGTCCGCGGCGCCGTCGCCCCACTTGGTGGAATAGCCGGTCATGGTTTCAGAAAGGTTTCCCGTTCCCACCACGAGACGACCTTCTGAATGGGCGTATTCCATTGTCATTCTTAGCCTTGCCTTCACATTGGCTATGTTCAGCCTGTTGTCGGGATCGATCCCCCCGATCTGGATGAACCGGTGAAGAACTCCGGAGAGGTCGATTTGCAGGGCCTTTATGCCAAGGAACTCCGCCGTACCAAGGCCGTCGGTTGTATCCGCCCCGAGACTGTCACAGGGCATTACCAGCCCGAGAACGTTTTCCCTGCCCAGGGCTTTTCGGCAAAGGGCTGCGGTAACCCCGGAATCGATCCCGCCGCTGAGCCCCACCACCACACCTTTCATACCGGCGCTGTGGACCCTTTCCTCTATCCACCGGGAAATTTTATCCCCCAGACGGGAGTAGAGTTCCATATCGGTCATGTGGCATCTCCTTCGGTGTTCTCAGCGGGAAGGAGGGAGAGTTTCCTTTCCAGGGGTCGGCGCTCTCAACTGAAACGCTGAGGGGGGTTCCAGGTTCCTTCCGGGGTGGAAGGAAGCCGCTGTATCTCTTCATGGCCGAGCTGTGAAGAAGGCCCTCCACCGGGACATCCAGAAGCCTCACGAAGAGACCGAAATCGACGGAATCCCTTATGACGCCCCTGAAGACCTCACCGGTCTGCCCGGAGAGATAGAGCAGTGCCATGAGTTCCGTTGCGGTCCTTTCAGCGGCCTCGGCCCGGCGCTCGAGGGCGGAGCAGGATTCCGCCTCTTCCGCCATGGACCTGTTCCGCCGGGGAGCCCGTCCCTGTTCATGGGCGGTAATGGCCTGGTGAACTATGAGGTCGGGATACCGCCTTATGGGGCTTGTGAAGTGCATGTAGTTCCTCAGGGCAAGACCGTAATGGCCGGTGTTAACCGGTGAGTAAACAGCCTTCTGCATGGAGCGCAGAACCGCGTCCCTCACAAGGGGGAACAATGGTGTGTCCCTGGCTTCCTGGACCGCGCTGGAAAGGGAGGAAGCCGAGGGGGGACCCTGGCCGGGCAGGCTGAAACCGAATATGGAAAGGGTTCTTCGAAGCTTGTCAGCCGCCTCCTGGGCCGGGTCGCCGTGGACCCTGTAAAGGACGTCAAGCTCAAGCCACCTGCAGAACTCAGCCACGGCCCTGTTGGCCTCCACCATGAAATTCTCTATCATCCTGTGGGCTTTGTCGTCCGGCACCGGGGCGAACCCGCCGGGGGTGCCGTCGTCGTTGAAGATCGTTCTGAACTCCGATGCTCCGAGGTCCACCGCCCCGCGCTTCTCCCTCTGTTGATCCAGAAGGCTGTTCAGGGCTGCGAAGTGGTTGAAGGCGCCGTTGAGCTCGCTGTCTTCCCCTGAGCCGCCCTCAAGGATATCCAGGGCTTCCCCGTAATTCAACCTTTTTCGTGACCTGATAGTGGAGGAGAAGACATTGTAGTCCATGCGCTTGCCACGGTTGTCGTACCGGATGAGCACGGTTTTCGAAAGCCTGTCGGTGTCCGGCTGAAGGGAGCACGCTCCGTTGGAAAGGACCTCCGGTATCATTGGAATGACCCTGTCGGGGAGATATACGCTGGTGCCCCTTTTCCGGGCCTCGGCGTCCACCAGGGAACCCGGCGGGGCATAGGCGGAAACGTCGGCGATGTGTACGCCCAGGATGTAGCCTCTTCGGTTCTCTCGATGGAGATCGCGTCGTCGAAATCCCTGGCGTCCACCGGGTCGATGGTTATGGTGTATGTCTGCCTGAGATCCTTCGGGACCGGTGTGGTGCCGGTGACGCCGCCACCAGCTGGGCCTCCTCCAGGACATCTTCCCCAAAGGCGGCATCCAACCCGCTGTCGATACAGACCGAGTCGATGAGAGCCCTGGGTGAAGTGGTACTGCCCACCCTTTCCAGGGGGGTCACCACAAGCGAACTCTTTCCGTACTCTATGGAACATCCTATGAGGTCGCCCTCCACCAGTGAGTCGTCTTCCGTTCTGATGGGTATGTTCCCCGGTAGCCTGGGATCCAGCGGATCAAGGAACCACCTGTCTGAATGCTTTCTGGCGATTCCGGCAACCCTGCTGCGGAACCGGCGGAGAACATGGACCACCCTTCCCCTGTAGCCCCCCCGGGGATCGGGATCCAGTAGCCTTACCAGAACAGTATCCCCGTGGAGAGCGGAGCCGGTGTCACGGGCATCGATGCTCACCCTTATTGAATCAGGGCCGGTGGTGAAGAGCACCGCCGAGCCGTCGGACCTGGCCCTGATGGTGCCCTTTTCCATCCCCAGGGTTTCAAGGGCTGCGTAGCGCCCCCTGCCCCCGTGCCAGATGAGGCCCTGTTCCAGAAGCTCCTCAATGGCCCCGGTGCGGTCCGGTACATCCGGCAGCCTCTGGTTAAGGGCCTTGATGTTCAGGCGGTCTCCGGTGGAGACCAGATGGTCCAGTATCGTCCTTGCGCTGCTACTTAAAGACAATGGTCACTTCTCCCGCCATATCTGTCCAGCCCTTCACAACCAGGACATTCCCGGCGGAGGCAGCCACCCCGCCGGCCAGGGCCAGTATGTCCCCGGCTGTGTCCCCTCCGGGCATGTGTGGTCTGCCGGAACCGGCTGGACGGCTCCAGCGCAGGGTGATGGATGATCCCGAGACCTCTCCCTGGAGGATGCCGCTTCCCCCGAGACAGAGAACGCACCATGCCGCCATTCCTCGAAGAGTGCAGAGAACCTCCACCGGCCGGGAGCAGACGGGGCTTTCATTGAAGACCATGCCATCCAGCCCCTGTGAGGCCACACTGCGTCCGCATGCCGCCTTGAGGAGCAGAAGGGTCTTCTTCAGGTCTTCATTGGTGAGGGTGGTAAGGTTTCCCGGGGAGAAAACCTCGGAAACATCCCTTATAAAGTCCACCACTGAACCGGTGGATGACCTGGCGGCACTGATCTTCGGCTCTACTCTGGCTGCGTCCGGCATGAACATCCCGGCCAGATCAAGGTTGCCCATGACACCAACCATGAGGTTGTTGATGTTGTGCATGAAATAGGGTATCAGAACCCCGGTGAAGCAGCCGTTGCAGCACCCCGGCGAAAGGTGGCTTCCCATGTGTTCCCTTACCGAATCAGGGCTGAACATACCGGCGCATCCGGCGGTGTACATTCCCGGTTTCAGCAGCTCATATCCGCTTCCCGGCGGCAGTTCGGTGAACAGCGGTTCCTCACTCATTCTTTTTCCTTTCATCTGCCCTTGCGGAAGCCCTTGAGGCCTTCCAGAGCCGAAGTTCCTCAGATATCCTCTTTTCCCGTCCTGAGGACGAGGGGGAATAAAACTCTTTCTCACCCATGCCATCGGGGAAGTTGCTGTGGGTGACCACGCCGTTCCTGGTATCGTGGGCATACTGATAGCCCCTGCCGTAGTCAAGCTCCTTCATCAGTGCCGTGGGAGCGTTACGGAGGTGGAGGGGCACAGGAAGGCTGCCGGAGCGGCCGGTTTCCCGAATGACCTCATTCCAGGCCCTGTAAATGCTGTTCGATTTCGGAGCCCGTGCAAGGTACACCGCCGCTTCGGCCAGGGCGAGATCCCCTTCAGGTGACCCCAGGAAACGGTATGAATCCACCGCCCGCATGGCCATGGTCAGGGCGGAAGGATCCGCGAGGCCGATGTCTTCCGAGGCGAAACGGATCATCCGCCTTCCTATGTAGAGGGGGTTCTCCCCTGCCAGGATCATCCTGCCCAGCCAGTACAGCGCCGCGTCGGGGTCCCCTGAACGCATGGACTTGTGCAGGGCGCTGATGAGATTGTAGTGCTCCTCGCCGGACCTGTCGTACATGAGGGGGGCTGACTGTATGAGCCTGGCGGCGGTTTCCCCGGTTATTCCGCCCTCCCCGGCGGTCCCTGTAAGCTGTTCCAGAAGGTTGATGCAGCGCCTGGCGTCGCCGTCGGCGGCGGAGGCCATGACCTCCATGGCTTCCCCGGTGATCCTGGCCGGGGAAAGGGCCTTGAACTCCGGCGAGGAGGTTATTCTCTCCAGCATGGACACGAGGTCTTCAACTGAAAGTGGTTTAAGCACATGCACCGAACAGCGGCTGAGAAGGGGGGCATTTACATGGAAGGAAGGGTTTTCGGTGGTTGCGCCCACAAGGCGTATGGTGCCGTTCTCCACATGGGGCAGGAAGGCATCCTGCTGTGACCGGTTGAACCTGTGTATCTCATCCACGAAGAGCATTGTCCCCCTGCCGGTGAGGGTTCTCTCCGATGCCCCGGCCACGATCTTCCGCACATCCTTCACCCCTCCGGTGACGGCGCTGAACCTTATGAAATGTTCCTTTACATGATCCGCAACGATCAGGGCAAGGGTGGTCTTACCGCTTCCCGGGGGCCCCCAGAGTATGAAGGAGCCGGAAGAGCCGGCTTCCAGGGATGTTCTGAATGGTGCCCCATCCGCCAGCAAATGCCCCTGCCCGGCCATCTGATCCAGTGTCCGGGGCCTGAAAAGTCTGCGAAGGGTGGTGCCGGACCGGGGTTGTCTTCAAATAGTGTGTTCTCCATCCTTTGAATATAAAAAAGCCCGAATGATTCGAAAGGGTGCACGGGAGTTCAGGGGTGAAGGATGGAGTGTATCTTGCCGCTGAGGTCCGAGGCGGAATAGGGTTTTTAAGGAAGCCGTCGGGGGGAGAATCCGCGAAACGTGTCAGTATCTCGTTTTCGTTGTAGCCGCTGGAGATAAGTACCGGGACATCAGGATCCAGTTTCCTTATCTCCCTGAAGACCTCGTCGCCATCCATGTTGGGCATGGTGAGGTCAAGGATCACCAGGGATATCCCGCCGGAGGATCCCATGAACCGGTTCAGACCGTCGGAGCCGTCCTTCCCGGTGATCACCGAGAAACCCATTGCCTCCAGCATGGCCTTCCCCACCGAGAGGATAAGGGGTTCGTCGTCCACGAGGAGAACCTTCCCGGAGGCGGTCCATTCCTGTGTGAACTCCTCCGGTTCAATGGGAATACCTCCTCCGGAGGGCGCCAGGGGGAACAGAGCCCTGAAGGAGGACCCGGAACCGGGTTCCGTCAATATCTTCATGGCGCCGGCGTGGCTGCTCATTATTCCAAGCACCGCGGAAAGGCCCAGGCCCCTGCCGGTGAACTTGGTGGTAAAGAAGGGGTCGAATATCCTTGCCAGGATATCCTTCGTCATTCCCTTCCCGGTGTCCTCCACCTCTATCCAGGCGTAGTTGCCCTCCCTTATGTCTTCCGTTCTGCTGAGATCCCGAATGTACTCCCTGTCGCAGTGCATCACCCCTGTGGAGATGGTGATCCGCCCACGGTTCTGCTCGATGGCCTCGGAGGCGTTGGTGATAAGGTTCATCACCACCTGTCTCACCTGGGTGCCGTCGGCCAGGATGTGGGGAAGGTCAGGATCGAGACAATAGACGATCTCAGCCTTCTTGGAGACGGCGGCCTTGAACATGTCGGTCATCTCCCGGACAACATCGTTCAGGCTCAGGGGCAGTATCTTGAACTCTCCCCTTCCGGAATAGGCAAGCATCTGACCGGCCAGGTCAGCAGCCCTGCCGGCGGCCTTCTCCACCGCCTCCAGGTTCACCATGGGTGAGTCGCCTGACTCGGAGGCCCTTCTGGCGAGATAGACATTCCCGGTTATCGCCATGAGGATGTTGTTGAAATCATGGGCTATTCCTCCCGCCAGCACCCCGAGGCTCTCCAGCTTCTGAACATGCCTGATCTGGGACTCCAGTTTCCTCTGTTCCGCCTCGGCAATCTTCCTGGCGGTGACATCCCTGCACAGTACCAGAACGCTGTCCTCTTCGAAGGGTGAAAGCCCCGCCTCGTAGAAGTGGTGCCCATCGGGAAGGTCCAGTTCGTACTCCAGGGTCTGGACACTTCCTGTATCCAGTGTCTTTGCCAAAGCGGTGAGCACCTCCCGGGCAGCTTCCTCCGGAAGGCCTATCTCACCAATGTTCCTGCCCTGGAGCTCGTCGGCGGGGAAGGCCAGCTGATCCCTGTTCCGGGCGTGAAAATCTATGTACACCCCGTCCCTTGAAAGCACGAACATCAGGTCGGGGATTGCCTGAAGCAACGCCTGGGTTTTCTCCAGGGACATATTGAGCTGCTTCTGGTATTCGATGAGGCTGGTAATGTCCGAAAGGGAGAGCACTCCTGCTCCGCCGCTTTCCGGGATGGTTCCTGTCCGCATGCGAACATTCCTGTGGCTTCCGTCCTTCCTCACCAGCCTGAACTCGTACTCCAGGTGTCTGTCCTCTGAGCCCTCCAGCCTCTGCCTTCTCTGTTCCGCCACCATCTCCAGGTCGTCGGGGTGCACGAACTGTGCCCAGCCCATTCTCTCCACGGTCTCTTCCCTGGTGTAGCCGGTGAGTAGTTCCACGTTGTCGTTCACCTCGGAAATGATCCCGGCGGGATTCAGTATTACCATGGCCGTTCCCGTGTTCTCGTAGATGGCCCTGTACTTCTCCTCGCTGGTCTTCAGAGCGGTTTCCGCTTCAAGCCTGTCCGTGATGTCGAGGCCGATCCCCCCTATGAGGGGTTCGCCCCCGCCCTGGTCTATCCTGAAATAGTGCACTTCCAGGGTCCTCTGGCCCAGCCCCTCGATGGGGATGGTCCTTCTCCTGGATAAATAGCCCTTTTCAAGGACCTCCCCGTCCCTCCTTCGCAGAGCGGCGCATATGTCCTCGGGATAGATGTCCTCCGGTGATCTGCCCCTCCAGTCCTCGAAACCGGATGTTTTAAGGAACTCCCGGTTGGTCTTCAGATAAACCGAGTTTGAATCCCTTATGAAGGCCGGTCCCGGGAAGTTCTCCAGGAAGGAGTCAAGCATGTCCCTGGTGCGTAGTACCTGGGCTTCGGACCTCCTCCGTTCCCACTCCATGAGCATTCCCTGGAGGGCGTAACCCAGGTCTCCGGCTATGTCCTCGAGCATTCCGGTGAGGGGCTGGTCGGATGGAAAGGGAACATCTCCGGAGATCTCCGCCAGAAGGTAGCCGAAGAGCCTTCCTTCATGAAAAATTCGAAGGGCGGCCCAGTCTCCGCTTTGGATCTCTGGAACTGCCCGGCTCAGCTGTTCTCCCTGAAGAATGGATCCCTGCCATCCGTGCCTGTCCAGCGCGGAGAGGAACCGGGTCTTCGCCGGGCAGTCCAGAGGGGCTTTCCTGAAGACCGGGGCAAAAGCGTCGGTTGCCACGGTGAAAGCGGCGCAGTTCCGTAGAAAGCCCGATTCCACAAGGGTGGCAACCACTCCCTGCAGAAGGGCATCCGGGGTCCTGCAGCCAATAATCATTCGGTCGATGTCCTTCAGGGTCCTCACAAGGCGGTTAAGGGAACCCAGCCTGATCTCCCTCCCCCGGGCTTCGGTTACATCCCTGGCAAGGACAAGGATGCCGTGGGGTGAGCCGTCGGGGTTCCTTATGGGTGTTTTGGTCACATTGAAAATTCTGCCGTCGGGAAGGGTTTCGTCGTTGCGAATGAAGGAATCCGATGCCAGGGCCTCACGGTCGGAATCGGTACACTCAGGGGAGAGTACCGGGTTGCTTTCACTGAATATTGAACTGGTGAGGCGTAGTTCCTCCGCCGCTCTGTTCCACTCGAGCCAGCTTCCGTCCGGCGCCTTGAGTATCATTGCATCCGGGATGGCGTCCTTTATGATGCCCTGGACATACCTGTCTTTAAATGCAGTGTCAGATGATCCCCCGGCAACTTCTTCCTTCAATGCCCGCTCCCCCCGTGGAATACATCATTATACCCAAAAACCGCAAAACGGAAAACGGGCGCCGGTGAAGGCGCCCGCTTCTCTTTTCGCCGGGTGGGGCTACTGGGGCTGGGAAGCCTGGGAGGCGAATCCCTGGAGCATCATTGCCACGGGGAATACCTGGTCGGGCTCGGCGGTCATGAGGTTCTCGGCCCCCTCGAAGCCAAAGCCGGTAACCATAACGATCCCGCCCTCTTCTTCAGGGTCGCTTGGTGTAACCCTGGCTTCCATGAGGGGAAGGATGGGGAGGTCGTCGGACACCGAGATGATTATCGTGCCCTCTTCTTCGTGGCTGGCGGTGAACTGAATGCAGTTCACTCCGTCGATCTCAACCTCGTCGTATCCGAAGTCGGCGTTCTCCACCTGGGCGATGAACTCTTCCATGTCAGCTGTGTCCTCGGGAGACATGTCCATTCCCTCGCTGAACATCTCAGGGTTTTCCGCGATCATCTGTTCCACGAGCTCGGGAACACCGGCCATGTCCAGAAGTATGAGCTGGGAGCCGTCGTTGATCTTGGCCTTCTTGATCCCCGTAAGGAAGAGTATCATGTTGTCGAGGTATTCCTCGTTCTCCATGATATTGGAGGTGTTCTGGGGCATGTTCGCCTCTATGAAGGCTGCGGGATCGGTAACGAACTCGTTCATGTACTCGTCACTGATGGCGACGAGCTGTTCCATCACGGCGGGGTCCACCAGGAGCTGGGCCACCGCTTCGCCGTCCCACTGGATCTGGTACCAGAGGCTGCCCTCTTCCTCGGCGACTATGGAGAGCTTCAGTTCGCCCTCTTCGCCCTCTACTCCGTAGGCTATCCACTGGCCCACCTCAGGGGCGATATAGTCAAGGGCGGTGGAAACCATCACTTCCGGGGTGTCTCCGTTGCCGTTATCCCCTGTATCTCCATCTCCGGTATCCGTGGTCTCTCCGTTCTCATCGGCTGGAACAGGACCTTCGCCCTGCTCGGCGCAGCCGAAGGAAAACGCAGCAAGTAGCATTGCCAGGATCAGTACGAGTTTTGCCATTGTTTCTCTCCTTCGTTGGAACCGGCTCTGCGGTGCCGGTTCAGTTCAGTTCAGTTTGATCAGTGACCGTACCGGAATTCCGGCATCCTCGATCTTCTTCGCTCCACCCAGGAAGAGAAGGTCCATGAGGAAAGCAGCGGCCACGGGTTTGCTGCCATCTTTCCGTATCAGTTCGGCGGCTGCCAGGGCTGTTCCCCCTGTGGCCACGAGATCGTCCACTATGAGCACCCTGGAACCCTTCGCCAGGGAATCTCTGTGCATTTCCACTGTATTGGTGCCGTATTCCAGCGTGTAGTCCTCGCTTATAACCACGGCGGGAAGCTTTCCCGGCTTTCTCACCAGTACCAGGGGGATACGAAGACGGTCGGCGATCACGCCGCCGAACATGAATCCACGGGATTCTATTGCGGCCACGGAATCGAACTCGATGTCCTCAAGAAGGTTAAGCAGATGGGTAACCGCGTCCCCAAGGGCTCCCGGATGGGTCAGCACAGTTGTGATATCCTTGAAAACGACACCCTCCTTCGGGAAATCCCTCACATCCCGAAAGAGCCCTGCTATCTGTTCCACGGTGAGCATTTTCATTCCTCCGTATTCTCCAGCACGAACTCAAGGGCCAGTGAGGGTGTTTCCACGGGAACCACCCCGGGAAGGCCGCTCCATGTTCCATGGCAGCAGACCGGTTTTCCCGCCTGGAGCGCGAAGGCGATCTCGGAGAGGGTCCCGTGGGAACCGCCCACCGCGCATACCGCCTGGCCTGTGAGTACCACCATTCTGTTACGGGCGTACCCTAAACCGGTGGGAATGGCGATGTCCACGAAGCTGTTGGCTTCCCCCGGGAAATCTCCCGGAAGGATGCCCAGGGTCAGCCCCCCTTCGGAGGAGCACCCCCCTGCCACAGCCTCCATGACTCCGCCTCCCCCTCCGCATACAATGGAAAAACCCCTTCGAGCAAGGAGCGAACCCAGTTCAGCGGCGAAGGATATTTCGCCCGGGGAAGCGATATTCCCACCAATGACACTTATCATTCGATACATTCATGAAAGATAGTAAAATATGGATGAAAAGCAAAATGTGGTCGGGGCGAGAGGATTTGAACCTCCGACCTCCTAGTCCCGAACCAGGCGCGCTAACCGGGCTGCGCTACGCCCCGACCGAAGGAGATGAAATCTAAGTAAAAAACCTGCCGGGAGGCAACTCCGCTACAGAAGGAACCCCAGCCCGGAGAGAACCCCGGTCATGATCAGTGTGATTATTCCTCCGGCAACGCAGACTCCCAGGAATATGGAGGGCAGGGCCAGCCGTCTGGGAATACCGAAAACGAATGCGGCGGCGCTTCCTGTCCAGGCCCCGGTCACGGGAAGGGGAACCGCCACGAAGGCCGCAAGACCGAGGGCCCTGTACTTCTGTATGTGACCGCCGGCCCTTCTCCTGGTCCGCTCGAAGAGCCAGGTGAAGAACCTGTCAAAGAACCTCCACCGGGAAAGCCATCTGCTTACCGGTCCCAGGAGTGTCAGTATGAAGGGCACCGGAAGCATGTTACCGGCTATGGCCAGGAGATATATCTTCCACCATGGCCAGCACCACTTGTCCGCCATAACGGTGTATGCAACGGGAATGGAGGCCCGGAGCTCGGTTACGGGGATGGCTGAAAGGAGCATCATTACAAGCTCCCCGGGCATGTTCCTCAGAAGGTCGATTATCTCCAGGGCAATGTGTTCACCCATTCCATCCCTCTTTTCCTATAAGGGGAACAAAGGAGCTCGGAAAGGATGAAACCTGTTCAAGCTCGCCGTTATTCCTTTGCCAGACGGTGAATGTCTGGCTTGTTCTGGTACCAACGGGAACTCCGGCAAGACCGCCTTCGGCCAGCTGATCCACAAGTGAAGGGGGCAGGCCCGGAGCCCCTGCGCTGTAGAGAATTCCGTTGAAGGGCGCATACTTCTTCCATCCGGCACTGCCGTCGCCGAAACGGACCATCACATTCCTTGCCCCGGTGCGGAGAAGGTTTGCCCTGGAGGGTTCCACCAGCCCCAGGACCCTTTCCACGCAGTAAACCCTTCTGAAGAGCGAAGATGCAACCGCTGCGAGGTAACCGCTTCCGCTGCCCACCTCGAGAAGGGTACCGCCATATACGGGTTCCAGCGCACCGAGCATCCTCAGGACAGTGGCAGGTTTGCTGATGGTCTGGCCATGTCCTATGGGAAGGCTTCTGTCGGAATAGGCGAATCGGCTCCATCCGGGGTCCACGAATATCTCCCTGGGTACTCTGGACATCGCCTCGAGAACCCTTGGATCCTGTCCCGGGAAAAGCCGTGCAAGTTTCGCGGTCATTTCTGCGGCCCGTGATTTCAACAGATGCTCCGATGGTGTTCATTATACCGGAAGAGGAACCCGGAGGTTCCTCTTCGTCTGGTCGGGGTGACTGGATTCGAACCAGCGACCACTTGAACCCCATTCAAGTGCGCTACCGGACTGCGCCACACCCCGTCAGGAAGCACAATTCTATACAACCGATTTTCAGTCGTCAAGTTCGGTCCGGGGATCCTGGGAAAGGTCCCTGACCATTCCTTCCAGCTCGGAGCGTATCTCGGCGAGTATCCTCTCGGAATTCCCTCCGTTCTTGAGGTCGAGGAGGAGCTGTCCGCTGTGGTCCTTCATGTTCTCAAGCTGCTTTCTGGCACCCTCGATGGAAACCCCTCTTTGTTCACCAGGCGGTCGATGAGCCTGATGAGGTCGATGTCGCCGGTGCGGTAGCACCTGTTCCCGGCGTTGTTCTTGTGGGGTTTCAGTGAGGGGAAAGCGGTTTCCCAGTAGTGGAGGGTGTGGGGTTTGATGCCCAGCTCTTCGCTGACCTCCCCTATGGAATAATAGAGCCTGCCGGTGTTCTCCTTCATTATCCGCCCATTCTGAAGAGTTTCTTCCACCAGGGCAGCCGGGCCCTCTGGATGGCCTGGAGTTCAGCAAGGCCCTTCAGGGCGGGTTCATAGTCCTCCTGCCAGGAGAGGGCGTCGTTGAAAGCCTTCCGGGCGCGTTGGGTCTGACCGGCCTTCATGTACATCCTGCCCATGAGATAATGGTTCTCAGGGTTGAAATACTCGGTTTCCGCGGCGGCCTTGAGCTCCTCCACAGCCTCCCGGAGCCTTCCCCTTCCCTCGGCGGTCTTGGCCAGAAGCTTCTTATGTCAGGATCGGTTGGAAAGGCGAGGACGGCCTTCCTGAGAAGGTTTTCAGCCCCCCAGAAGTCCCCCTTGCCTATGAGCTTCCTCGCCCGGGACATGAGGAGGTCCAGCCGTTTCCGGCTCATCTTGTCAGCGGTGGTCCGGACGGGCTCCGGTCGTTTTCGGACCTCTGGTCCCGGGGCCGGGGCGGAATCCGATGACTCCGCCCCTGTACCCTCTCGGAGGTAATTACCTCCTCCTGGTAAATTTCCGAGGGGGTTCCCAGCTTCTGGTCGTACTCCCTCTTCTTTTCGGTATTGCTGAGCACCGAATAGGCCTCGTTGATCAGGGCGAAACGCTTCTGGACCTCCGGGCTGTCCCCGGCAACGTCCGGGTGATGCTTCAGGGCCATTCTGGCATAGGCGGTCTCAATGGCGTCGAGGTCGGCGTTCCTTCTGATGTCCAGTATGAGGTAGTAGTTTATCAGTTCCCTTGATTCGGTACTCATGAAGCTTCCCCGCTACCGCAGAAGGGTGAACCTTTCAACCGCTGACTGGTTTCCGCTCTGGACCCTGAGGAAGTAAACTCCGTTCACCAGGCCGTCGGGGACCATCCAGCTGCCGTTCTCGGGGGATGCAACCGTTCTTCCGGAAACATCGAGAACCGATACCGAGGCGTTCTGTCCTCCGTGAACCGTGTAGGAGAGCACCGAGGTCACCGGGTTGCCCTTCACGGAAACCCCGAGACCGGAGGAACCGTCGATCCCGGCGCTGGTTTCATCTTCCACCGAGGTCATGGAAAGAATGTTCATGCAGAGAAGCTTGTTCATTAAGAGGCAGTCTTCGTTGTTCTGGTCGAGGAGGGACTGGTTGTTCTGGCTGCCCCAGAAGCCGGCGTCGTCAACCTCAGGGCAGAAGAAGAGAGAGTTCAGCTCGCCGTAGGCCCAGTCGTTGGCCTCGCCGTTCACCATGTACAGTATCTGACCGGCTCTTCCGTACTGATAGTTGTTCTGGGAGGTCATCTGTGCGCCCCAGCCCTGGAATGTGGCCTGATCCGGTGTTGCCTGGTTGTTGTATCCCCAGGGATAAAGCAGATAGCCGCCGTAGGTGTGGTAGTGGAAACCGCCCAGGGGATCGATGTCCTGCATCAGCGCCGCCAGATGGATGTTCTCGGGTTCGGAGAGGGGAGCTGACCCGCGGTATGTTTCGGCATAAGGGTCGGGGCTTGAGCCTGAGTCGTCGTAGCCCCACATGTAGCTCCAGTTCCTGTTGAGGTCGACTCCGCTCGAGGCCACCGGATCGGAGAAGTTCATGTTCTTCCGCTGATTCGGGCCGCCGGAGGGAAGATTGTAGTGGTAGCCGTCGATATTACTCATGGGAACGAAATAGATCTGGGCGTTGTTCAGTATGAAGGTTGCCATGGTGTCGCTTCCGTACTCGGTTGCCAGCCAGTCGGCGAAGTAGATAACCGCGGAGTTGCCCCCGGGCTCCCTTCCGTGCTGCAGCGCGGTAAAAGGATAGCCGGCGCAGAGGGAGATGCGTTGGTAATTCTTACATAGTAAAGGTCCCGTCCTTATAGGATGTGCCGAAGGTAACAGGAGTGTCCACCATGTCGTTCTCCGCCGCCAGCGTCGCCCAGAAGGCGTTGTTCTCGTTGGGGCCGTGGTAGAAGCCGAACTCGTTCCTGTCATCCCTTGGCAGAAGCTGGGACCATTCGATGGGAAGCAGCCTGCCCTGGGGATAACGGACCAGGGTTTCCTCCACGAAGCGGTCTTCCACCATGATATCCACATATCCGTCGGCCCGGCTGCCCGAGGTAACATCGTACCCCATTGCCTGGACCGAGGTGAAATCGGAATCGGTTTCCGCCGGTATGCGAATGAGCCTGTCAGCGTTCATCACCGCGGGAAGCAGCAGAACAAGTGCGGCAACAAGTATTTTGCGCATGGGTCACTCCTTTATCTGTTGTTGACATCTGTGCGGGAATCTCTTAAATTTGCCCGTCATAAGGAATAAAACCCAGACGGGTAAAAAGTTCGGCTTATGCCGTTATTCTGTGAAAGGAGAACGCTCTTGGCAAGGAGCAGACAATCACTCAAGCGTCTCAGGACCGACCGCGTGAAGAACGAGAGGAACCACAGGAAGCTCAGAAGGCTTCGTACGGCCCTCAAAAAGGTGGAAGCCGCTGAAACCCCCGAAGAGAAATCAGCTGCGGTCAGGGCGGCCCAGAGCCTCCTCGACAAGGCCGGAAGGACAAGGCTCATCCACCCCAACAAGGCCAGGCGTCTAAAAAGCAGGGCTCTCTAGCTTTTTCTTTCCATAGATCAGGCCCCCCTTTCGCAAGGGGGGCTTCTTTTTTCGAGTTACTAATCCGATAGGGAGAAGTTGTACCTCAGGGTGGTCCACACACCCACTGGAACATCGTTGTTCCTGGCGCTGTTCCACATCGTGTTCTCCGCCGCGGCCATGGCGGCGCTGTCCAGGGAGGAGACACCGCTTGTCTGCATCAGCCTCACTTCCCGGACCACTCCCCCGGGGTCTATATAGACCCATAGGGTAACAGTGCCCTCCACCCCGGCCATTCTGGCCATTTCAGGATAGGCCGGCGGGGGCATGTAGGTGCACACCGGGAACACCTCCACCGGGGTGAAGCCCGGAGGGCCGATCTCACCGTCGGAGTCGTTGCCGGATGTCAGCCCGGTCTCAACGGTGGTGGCGGTGCCCAGCCCGGTGGTATCGTCGCCTACTGAGATGATCAGTTCCGGAGTCACCTCCTCGATGACCTCCTCGATCTGTTCCTCGATGAGGTTCTGCTCCTCGATCACCTCCTCCTGCTGCTCATCCACCGATGAGTCGTAGGGAAGGAAGGTGTCCACCGCCTCCATGGCGCTGTCCATGGTGGGTGTGGAAAGCCTGCCCATCTCACCCGCCGGGATGAACTGGAAGAGCAGGTTCAGAAGAAGAAGACCGAAGAGCACTCCGATCTCCATGCCGATATCATTCGATCTGGTCATTTCGCACCTCCTTTCTGCAAGTGATACATGAAAGAAGGGGCGGGTATTCCAGACCTAGATATCCGGCAGGACCTCGCTGATGCCGCCGGGAAGGTCACGTACTGAATAACCCGCCTCCGCCAGCTCGTCCCGGATCCTGTCCGCCTCCTCGAAAAGCCTGTTCTTCCTGAGGTATCCCCTTGCCTCCCCGAGTATCCTGCAGAGGTCTTCCCGGGAACCACCCGCCTCGGGCTCCAGGCGGATGCCGAGGATACCGGTGGCAAGACGGTCCATGAAGGAGGCCATGGCGGACCTGTCGCCCTCGGTGGAATTGCCTCCCTCCATGATGGTGTTGCCGGCCCTGACCAGGTCGAACACCGCAGCCAGTGCTCCGGGGGTGTTGAGGTCGTCATCCATGGCGGCTGTAAAGGCGTTCTCCGCATCCCTGACCAGGACCCTGGTCTCCGGGGATGGTTCGCCGGGGGCTGGGCTTCCCAGCCTGGAGCGGAAGGACACCAGGCGCTCCAGGGCGCTCTTCGCCCCGGAAAGGCCTTCGCTGGAAAAGTCCAGGGGGCTGCGGTAGTGGCTTCTCATTATGTAGAGCCTTACCACCATGGGATCCCACTCCTTGAACAGATCTCTCAGAAGGGTGAAGTTTCCAAGGCTCTTGCCCATCTTCTGCCCGTTGACGGTCACCATATTGTTGTGGAACCAGTACCTTACGAAGGGCTTGCCTGTGATCGATTCCGACTGTGCGATCTCGCACTCGTGGTGGGGAACGAGTTCTCCAGCCCTCCTCCGTGTATGTCAACGGTGTCTCCGAGGTATCTCATGGACATGGCGGAGCACTCAAGGTGCCAGCCGGGGTATCCCCAGCTCCATGGGCTGTTCCATTTCAGGATGTGGTCATCCCCTGCCTCTTTCCAGAGGGCGAAGTCCCTTGGGTCCCTCTTGCCCTCCGCCGCCGCTACCCTTGTTCCGGACATCTGGTCCCCGCCGGTCCTGCCGGAGAGCTTTCCGTAATCGGGGAAGGATGAAACGTCAAAGTACACATCACCTCCTGAAACATAGGCGTTGCCATTCTCAAGCATTTTCTTCACCATTTCTATCTGCTCGGGAATGTGACCGCTTGCCCTGGGTGAGATGTCCGGCCGACGGACGTTCAGGGCGTCCATGTCGCGAAAGTAGCTGGCTGTGTACTTCTCGGCGATCTCCATGGGCTCCAGCTTCTCCAGCCTGGCCTGCTTCTGAAGCTTGTCCTCACCGGCGTCGGCGTTGTCGGTAAGATGCCCTACATCGGTGATGTTCTGCACGTACCGCACCCTATGGCCCAGGTGCCTCAGATACCTTACCAGGACGTCGGAGCAGACATAGCTCTTGCCATGCCCCAGATGGCTGTGGCCGTAGACCGTTGGTCCGCAGACGTAGATGCCCACGAAGGGGGGATCAAGGGGCTGAAACTCTTCCTTCTTCCTTGTGATGGTATTGTAAATGGATAACACTAGAGGGCTCCCTTCAGGTAGTCGATCTGCATCGAGACCCGTACCTTCTCCATGGTCTCCCCGCCGGCTTCCACCGCCCTTCGGGTTCCCTGCCTGAGTATCTCTTCGATGACCCCGGGTCTCTGGAATTCCTTCCTTCGCTCCCTGATGGGTTCCAGCAGGGCTTCCAGCTTGTTCGCCAGGTTCTTCTTGCAGGCGACGCATCCCACTTCCCCGGCTCTGCAGGCGGTCTCTATCCCGGGGACCTCTTCGGCGTTGAAAGCCTGTGGTAGGCAAAGATCGTGCAGATCTCAGGGTGGCCCGGATCGGTCTTCCTGATCCTGGCGGGGTCGGTGACGGCGCTCATGACCTTCTTCCGGATCTCATCGGGGTTGTCCTTGAGGTATATGGCGTTCCCCAGGGACTTGCTCATTTTCGCGTTGCCGTCGAGACCCACAAGCCTGGAAACCTCGCTCACCATGGCCTCAGGCTCGGGGAAAACCTCGCCGTAAAGCTCGTTGAACCTCCTCGCCACGAACCTTGTAACCTCCACATGGGGCAGCTGGTCCTCCCCCACTGGAACGAGGTTCGCCCTGCAGAACAGGATGTCCGCCGCCTGGCTTACGGGATATCCCAGGAAGCCGTATGTCATGTCCGTGTAGCCGTACTGTTTAGCCTCGGTCTTTATGGTGGGATTGTGCCTCAGGCGGCTGACCGTGGTGTAAAGGCCGAAGAGCACCGTAAGTTCCGCTATCTGTGGGACCATGCTCTGAACGAAAATGCTGACCTTGTCGGGGTCGAGCCCGGCGGAAAGGTTATCCAGGGCCACTTCCCTTACATTTTCGCCCAGGAGCTCCGGTGTCTCCCAGTGGGTGGTCAGGGCCTGCACATCCGCCACTATGATGAAGGTGTCGTACTGTTCCTGAAGCCTCACCCTGTTCCTGAGTGAGCCAACATAGTGACCGAGATGGAGCGGGCCGGTTGGCCGGTCGCCGGTAAGAATTCGTTTCATCTGATGGGTTTCCTTAAGAGTTGATCTTTACCGGTGAATCGGGGTCCCTGAAGTTCCTCAGGTCGATCTCTCCGGTGTGTTTGTCGATGATGTTCAGCACGTTCTCAACGGTTTCCCGAACAGCGGGACAGACCATGGTATACCCCTCGAGATACCTTAGCGTCCGGGGAATGTGCTGAAGATATTTCTTCCTTCCCAGGGCCCTGTACTGGTAGGCGAAGGTGCCCAGGGCCTTGAGGTTCCGCTGCAGGGCGGCGAAAACGAACTCGAACATGTTCGCCCCGTTTATCCCCAGTATGAATGCCTGGGCCATGCCCCTCCAGTGGTCGCCGCAGTCCCGGTAGCTGTCACGGAGAATGCTGGCCAGGTCGTAGCAGGGCGGACCCTGCCGGGCATCCTGCCAGTCTATGATGAAAACCGAATTGTTCTTGATCATGAGGTTGGCCGAGTGGTAATCCCGGTGGGTGAACACCGAACCTCCGGTTCCCATGGCCCTTTCGCAGAGCTCCCTCATCAGCCTCTGGGTTTCCATCAGTTCGTCTACAGGAACCCGAAGCAGTCTGAAGAACAGGTGTTCGAGGGTATGCTCCAGCTCCGCCATGAAAAAACTGGTGGTGAAGTACCTTCTGCCGGCGATGCTTCCGCTGGACTTTATGGGGTTGATCTCCCTCTGAAGCTTCCTCAGAAGGCCCAGGGCCTGCTGAAGCATCTTCGTGTACTCGGCGTCGTCCTTTATGTCGCAGAGTCGGGTGCTGCCCAGGTCCTCCTGTATGACGTAACCCCGGGATTCATCGCTTATGATTATCTCAGGAACGGGAAAATCCATTCCCCGGAGAAGGTTGTGTATGTCCAGCCATGGCCAGAGGGGGGTTCTCGTGCTGTCCATGGCCACATAGGTATCGCCCCGGGACTCTATGCGGTAAAACTCCCTCTTGGAGGCGTCCCCGGCCACAGGTGTGATCGAGTCGATCTCGCCATAGCTGGCTTTTATCCATCTGGCCAGGTCTTCCATTCTGTCAGTCAATCAGGGCTCCTTCGAAAAAAACCAGGGCAGAACGGTATCCTCGGCGGCTGCGCCGGGAAGGACCGATGAGCCTTCAAGAAGCACGGAATTCCTTACCACCGCGCCACCATGAATAATACAAGATGCATCGATAAGGTAAAAGCCCTCCAGTGAAGCTCCGGCGCGGACCTCGGCCAGGGGATGAACGAATGAACCCCGGGAGAGGGCATAGCGGCGATAGAGCTCCGTTTCCCCGGTGTCGTGCCACCGGGCGGTGGAGTGGTGACCATGTATGGAAAAACCCCTTTCCCGGAAGGCCTTCCTGAGTCCGGTAAAAAAGCCGGGGCCGGTACCCGGTGCCCCGGCGCATCGGGCAACCTCCGGGGAGATAACGCTCACCCCGGCATAATGGGCCCGGGTGCCGGAAACCGACAGGGTGCCGTAGTTACCAGTTTCGGGAAATTCGGCGGTGAGCACCGTCCATCGGGAGTTCAGGCTGATGTGATCCAGAAGAAGGTCGGCCAGGGGGATATCCATGACGAAATCGGTGTTGCATAGGATCCAGGTTCCCTGAAAAACATCCTGATTCAGCCCAAGGGTCCCCTTTGCGCCCAGGGGGGTTTCCTCAAGGAAGGAAAGGATCTTTCCAGGCCAGTGTCTGCGAACCTCGGCCATGACCAGTTCCGGACACCTGGAGGAGTTGAATGCCATTACCTCGGGCTCCAGGCCGGCGAATTGACCCACGAGATTTCCCAGAACGGTGGTTTCTCCTATGGGAAGCAGGCACTTCGGCCTGGCAAATGAAAGGGGTTCCGCCCTCGTGCCGTAACCGGCGGTGAGGAACAGAACCCCCTGGATCGATCCGGCGGCCGGACTAGCCGTAGATCTCTTTTCTGTTGCAGCCGCACACCTTAACCCTTCGCCTCTGGGGTCTCCAGGTGTTCTTGGAACCGCTGAGGGAGGCGATATAAACGATTGCCGTTCTGTCCTCTCCGCAAACCGGGCAGGTTTCCCTGCGGACATCACGGATCTCGTGAGCGAGCTTGGCCGCGAAGGTTCTTTCTTTCTTGGGCATTATCTATCCTTTCCCGCCATGGCCGGTATTTTTCCTGCAAGCTCCATGACCCTGTCAAGGAGTTCACCCCGGGGGATCCCCGCCAGGGCGGCTTCAATTATCATCAGTATGCCCCTGCGGACCTGCGAAAATGACTCGCGGCCCGAAGAAGCCCACCACAGAGGGCACGAGTATAACATTTTGTCAACCTCGTCGGCAACCCCGTCCCGGCGTTTCCCGGTGTAGTGTTCCAGAACGAAGAGGAGAAGGTCCCGGTAGGTCCTGTGGTTTGCGTTTCCCGAGTGATTCCAGAGGGGGTATGGTTCGCCGGCCTCCATATCGGGAAAGGTGGTCGACCAGCTTCCCGCCGGAAGGCGGGTTTCCTTCAGTGGGAAGCGTTTCAGTATCCTGTCCAGGGAGGATATCCGTATTCCATCAAGTATTGAGATCTCCTCCAGGAAGGGCAGAAGGAAGGAATCAATGGCTTCCGCCCTGTGATGACCGAAGGTTTCTCCATCCATGGCCAGGATAACGTAGGAATCATCCTTTCCGGTCCACTGGAAAAGGTCCTGCACCATTCTTTCCGCCATCTCACCGCCGTCATGTCCATGGAAGGATATCCTGTTCGACCAGAAATTGCTTCTAAGGAAAACCGCCGTTCCCCCCACCGAGGGGATCCATCTTGATGGTACTTCGCCCTTGGCGTATACCCAGGGCACATCGTCGGTTATCGCCCAGTTGTAGCCCAGTTCTCCCAGAACGCGAAGGGTTTCCTCATCCAGGGCCATCTCCGGAGGAAAGACACCCCCGGGCCTGTATACCTCCCCGATAAGCCTGCTGTTGCCTGAATCGTTAAGTGCCAGCTGGCGGGTGATCTCCTCCACGGGGATAAGGGGAAAGATGGGATGATAGGCTCCGCTTGCGGTGAAGCTGCAGCAGGATAGCCGGGATACTCTTTCAAGTGTCTCAGGAGCAAGTTCCGCCAGCTGTTCCGTCAGGGAAAGGTTCATGTTCACCGTGATCTCGGAATCGGTCTCGGAAAGCATCTCGAATATAGGTTCGTAGCACTCCCGGTTGATGCGTTTCACAACATCCGGGTCCTGAGTGGGAGGCTGGTAGAAATGCAGGAGCAGTCCTATGTGTTTCATACAGGTTCATTCTCCTTCACGGCCAGGAGGACATCCATTCCCGGAACCAGGTGGAGGGCCTCCGCTGCGGAGCCCCCTGAAAGGGCTATCTCCATGAAACCCTGGCTTCCCCTGAGGAACAGGAGTTCCCTGCCCGAGGGTTCATCGGCATAGCAGCTTACGGTTTCAGGGGAATGCTCCCTCCGGAGGTCATCAGGTCTGTCACAACAAGACCCGCCACCTGTTCAGGTGTTAGACTGAGAATGCAGTTGCCGAAGTGATCGGTGTGGAGAACCGAGGCGGCAAGGCCTTCCGCCGATGGTGCTCCCTGTGGAAAGGGCAGCAGGACCGGGTTATCATGGGGTTCCAGGAAATCGGTCCAGCCCGGGTCCACGGAGAGCCTTGCGGCGCAGGGGGCGAAGTAGTCCCTTCCGTGGAATGTGTTAGAGGCATTCCTTTCCGGGGGAGGCAGTTTCCAGAAGGAAACGGGTCCGGGGAGAAGTGAAACAAGGCCATTGTCCGGAGCCACCAGGTACCTGCCCCGCCATAGGGCTGCGAGGCCGAGCCTGTCTGTGCCCACCCCGGGGTCCACCACCACCAGGGTCACAGAGCCGCAGGGAAGGTGCGGAAGGGCTGCCCGAAGATGGAAGGCTCCATGGAGAACATTTCCCCGCCCCACCTTCGGAGTAAGGTCGATCACCGGTGTGTCATAACCGGCGAAGGAGAGGATGGCGGCCTTCATCTGGGCGGTGTAGGTATCTTCAGCGCCGAAATCCGAAAGAATGAACACCGGTGTTTTCATGGCTGGCTTCCCCCTATCTGTGCCTTATGACCACAAGTGTGCGGTCGTCCGCCTGGGCTGCGCCCCCGGAGTGGTCGTCAACGGCCCTTAGGACCCTTTCGACTATCTGTTCCGCGTTGAGGTCCCTGTGGTTGAGCACCGTTCCGGTCAGTCCCTGAACACCGAACTCGGAATCATTTTCGTCCATGGTCTCGGTGATGCCGTCGGTATACAGTACCAGAACATCCCCGGATCGAACCTGCCGGGTTCCGAAATCGTAATCGGAGTCCTTTATCACCCCCATCAGCAGGCCGCCCTCACTCAGCTCTTCCACATCCCCTGACCGGGAAATGAGCAGCGGGGGGTTGTGACCGGCGTTGCAGAAGGTGAGCATACCGCTCCGGGTATTGAGCACACCATAGAAAAGGCCAACCAGGCTGGATACCTCGGCCCCTACGGTGAGATCGGAATTAACCCGCTTCATTATCTGGGAAATATCGAAGAGACTCTTGACGCTGGCCCCAAGGGTTCCCTTCATGCCCGCCATGGTCAGAGCGGCGGGTATCCCCTTCCCGGCCACATCCGCCACTGCGATCCCCAGATTCCCCGTCTGGAAGGGTGAAGAAATCATAGTAATCGCCTCCCACTTCCCGGGCGGAACCGTAGTAAACCCCGATATCATAGTTCTCATATCTGGGGCTTCCTTGGGAAGAAGCCCCGCCTGGATCCTCCGGGCAGTACCCAGTTCCTCCGCCAGGGAATCCCCGCCGGAAAGCCTTCCCAGATAGAGATCGGGAAGTTTCTCACGGAGTTCCCTGGAGTTGGTTACCGAGGGATGACCGGTAACCAGGTTCACCACGGCGTTGCGAACCTCCTCGGACCTGTCGCCGAGGAGAGCGGTGAGTTTCGCGATAAGCCGGGGATCTCAGGTATGTGTTCCAGTGAAGAGATGCAGTCAACGGCCTTCAGGCGAACGGAGCCATCGGGGTCATCCAGGAGTCTGGTAAAGAATGAGGTCTTTTCCAACACCGACGGCGCCGCGGCTCGGTTGGCTCCCCTCAGAACGCTTATCCTTACATATGGGTCGTCATCTGTTATCAGTTCCGCCGGGGAACCTCCGGAGAGGGCGCCTTCAGTGGAGAATTCGGCAATGGCCTCCCCCGCCGCGGCCCTGACGGACCTCTCTTTGTCCCGGGAGAGCTTTTCAAGGAAGCCCAGCTCCCTTTCCTCGGATATCCCAAGTCTTCTGATACCCACTGCCAGGGCCTTCCTCACAGAGGGATCGATATCGGAAGCAAGGGTATCCATACAGGCATAGGCCCCGTCGCCGAAGGATGACCTGTTCCAAAGAAGAAGCAGGGAAGCCTGGACCTTTCCTCGACGGTTCCCTTCCCCGCCAGCTGAAGGATCACCTCAAGGGCGATCATGGCAACATCCTCCCTGCCCCCGGCCAGCAGCTGGGACAGGGACTCCCTTCCTCCGTATCCTTCGGAAGATATGGTGATCCGAAGGAGTTTCTTCTGTTCGTCGGGATCCAGTATCCGAATGTAGGGCAGCACCATAGATGCCATCTTGTTGCTCTGGGGCATTTCCTCCGCGATCAGCCCCCAGAGCACTTCCTTTTCACCGGAGTTCAGGTCTTCATAGTTCATGAGCATGCACTGGGCAACCCTTCGCAGGTCGTTCTCCGGGATGTTCGAAAAAAGCGTTTCCCTTATGGAGGGATCGAAGAACCGTATCCTGGCCCCGATGGTGTAGGCAACTATGCCCCGTCCTCCGTCTGGAAGCCTCTGCATGAGAAGCCAGAGCAGGTCCCCCGGTTCCCCTTCGAAATCCCCGGGCTGCCTGTTCATGAGTCCCCGGACCAGGGACTGCAGTTCAGCGGTGTTCTCCGAAGCAAGGGTCTCGTTGACCACCGCCATTTCCCTTTTGGAAAGCTCGGGGAAACGCCTGCCCAGAAGGAACAGAAGGAACCCCCGCACCGTGGAGGAGCCGTCGTCTATGAACCTGTCCACGAAACCGCCGGGATCACCGGCCATGCCCCACAGGTCGATACTCTGAAGAAGGTAGCCCCTGACCCTTTCATCGGGATCGGAGGCGGCGGCTTCCACCAGGTCCCTGAAGTAGTGGTCCTTCCTGAGCCAGGGATTGCCCAGGGCAACCGCCAGGGCCCTTTTTGACTCCACCGGACCGGATTCCAGTATGTGCCTGCACAGTCCCTCGGCGGCCCTGTCGAATGCCTCACGATCGGAAAGGAGCATTGCGAAAAAGTCCGCAAGATTGTCCTGCATGGGCTCCCGTGAAGCGGAAAAAAGAAGTCTGGACTTCTCCGAGGAAGAGAGGTGTCTGTACATGTGGGCAATGTTGTAGCCGGCCCTTCTGTGACCTGCGTCCCTGCTGTTTAGAAGGGTTTCCATCACAACCCTTATCAGAGGGCTTCCCCCCCCGGACAGTTCCGCCATGCCCCGGTCTACGGCGCTGAGTACAAGCGTGTCTCCGCTGCACAGATGGGCATTCCCATCGATGGATAGCCTGCGGAAGGGAGATTTGCCCTGTGCCGCGGCGGTATTTGCGTACATTTCTTCCAGAAGGGTCTCCGAGGGGAAGGTTTCCCTCAAAAGGAAATGAAGCCTTGACCATATCTCCGAAAGGGCGGACTTGAACACCGATTCCGGCACTATGGGTTCGAACAGGGAGAGCAGTATCAGTTCTGCCTTAGAGAAAAGGTCGAGGTCCTTGAAGGAGGCCAGGACCTTTTCGCCCTGTTCTATTCTCCACTGTCTGTTGGTCTCCGGGGATGGAAGTTCCACATGGGCGTCTCCGAAAAGGCTGAAGAGCCCGGCCATCCGGGGATCGGAGGAAGAGAGCACCACCCGTCTTCTGGAGTCGGTGGCCCTCAGGATGATGGTGAAGACCGAATGGAAAAGATGCAGGGGGTGTATTTCGGTCTGCTTCCTTATGGAATCGATATCGAAGAGAATGGCGCAATCCTCGGGGCCCCTCAGCTTTCTCTCCACGTTAGGGGCAACCACGTTTTCCTCAAGAAGCTCCATGGGAACTAGACCCTGGTCCGCCGCCTCCATGAGAAGAAGCCTTGCCATTGTGGTCTTTCCCGCCCCGAGGGAACCGGACAGACACACGAAACCCCTGTCCCTGAAGATCGACGAGGCGCGGAGTAAACTCTCACGGTCTACGGATTCCCCGGCGACACCCTTCCATGACCGGATGAGCTCTTCACCGGATGGATAAGAGTTCAGCCCCCGGTTGAGACCCTTCAGCCACCCCTGGACCGAGTTGAGTACCAGGGAGACCATATCCGCCCTGTCCTTGTAGGTCCAGCACCTGTTCCATTCCCTGAGCTTGGAGAAAATGGGCTCGGAATAGGACGGTTCTCCCGTTACCAGGGCACCGATGGGAACCCCCATGCGGAACAGCGAGAAGAAACGGGACCTTGCCCCTGCGGAGGGTGAACTGCCTATCAGCAGCAGGGCGGCATCGGGAACCGTACCGGTAAAGCCCTGCACCAGAGTAACCGCCCCGGCCCATTCAGGCGGGCGCAGCTTCCCCGCCTGTGAAACGAAGACCGAATCCTCCCCATCGGGAAGAACGCCGGCATCCGCCCATACGAGCAGCTCGAAACTGTCAGGCATCAGAGCTCCGTCAGTTAAGAGGCCAGATAAGCGTGGCCCGGGTCTTTCCTTCGGGGTTCAGGCCGTAGTCGAGCCACCTGGCAAGGTTCCTGGCGATAAGAACACCCCTGCCGCGGCAGTTGATGAGCTCCTCTCCCTCGCCGGGCCTGTGGCCCAGCTCGGCATCGGGCTGCCAGCTCCCGCAGTCGTCCACCATGAACTGAAGCCTTCCCGGGAAGGCATCGATGGAAATGGTGACCGTTTTCGCAGGGTCCCCGGCATTACCGTGTTCCATACCATTCTTCACCACTTCCATCACCGCTATGGACAGGCTGGTGACATCCTCTTCCTCAACCCCGGCTGCAAGGCCGACTTTCTCTACGAAAACCTGAATGGTCTCAAGAAGAAGCTCATCCCCCGGAACGGTGAGTACTATTCCCTTAAGCAAGATCAGCCCTTCAGGCTTTCAAGTGCTTCCTGCTCGTCGGTGTAGGTCTCGAAGATGGTTATGAGCTTGGTGATTATGAAGAGCTCGTGGATCTTCTTGGTGGCGTTGAGAATAGCCATTTTTCCGCCAACTCTGGAGATGGATGTATGTCCGCTGACAAGGACTCCCAGCCCGGAACTGTCCATCCAGCTCACTCCGCCGAGATCCAGGAGAACATTGCCCATGTCGTTGTTCACAGCGGTCTGGAAAACGGTCTGGAGCTCCATGAGATCCGGGCCGCTGATGACCTTGCCGTGGAGCCTTATTATCTTGATGCCTTCCTTCATTTCCTCTTTGATCTTCACTGTAACCCTCCTTGAAAGAGATCCGTTGAAATTCACCAACTCATGAAGAATAGATAATTATCGGGCCGATGTCATGAGCAGAGAACAAAGTCCCTCCAGTTCACAAGGCCTCTGCCCTCCAGGAACGCCCTTATCCGCTGTCTTGCTCCGGGTTCCCTGGAGGCTCCCAGGACTGGGATTCCGTCGTGGTGGTCCCAGGTGCTGCCCGGTATCACCGGAGCCCCCCTCAACAGCGGTCTGGTAATCCTTTCCACCGGAGCCAGGAAAGCCGCTATGGAAAACCCCTCCCTTTTCATGTGGCCGGAGAGGCGCCTGGCGCACTGGCCGGTGCCGGCGATGTATACCCTTTTGTCGGCGAGGCAGGGCACATGCTTCAGATACATCGCCCTGGTCTTGTAAAAGGAGGTAAGGGAATACATGGGGGAACTTCGGCTGAAACGCTCCCTTCTCTCCCTCCAGGCCAGGAGCGTCTTCGGTACCCTGTAGAATCCGTATCCCGTGCTCCACAACCTGAGCCAGAGCTCATAATCCTCGGGAAGCCCTATGTCCCGGTATCCACCGGCCTCAAGGACGCCCTTCCTGCTGTAGAACGCCGTGGGATGGGGAACCGGGCTTTCGATGAAAAGGGAGTGTTCTATTTCCTCCGGCGTCTCCGTGGCATTGATCCAGCTTTCATACCGTCTGTAACCCCGGCTTACCAGCCTATCTGGAAAACAGCGGACCCGGGATGTTATGATGGTCCTTTCCCCCAGCTTCTCCCCGGCACGGTGCTGAAGCATTAGCCTTTCCGGATGGCAAATGTCGTCACTGTCGAACCTGGCGATCCATTTGCCCCCTGCCTGCCCAAGCCCGGTATTAAGGGCCTGGACGAAACTGCCCTTGCAGTCCAGCAGCCTGAACCGGGGATCCGCGGAGGCGTATTCTGCGGCTATCCTTCGGGAACCGTCCCTTGACATGTTGTCCAGCATCAGCACCTCGAAATCGGTAAAGGTCTGATCGACAAGGGATTGAAGAGCCCTTTGAATAAAGTCACCGGTGTCCTTGAATGGCATTACAACGGAAACCGCAGGGGCAACCATTCAGCGCATTCCTTCATAGGCATCGGCGAGGTCTGAAACGGTGATGACCGGAGGGCTGCAGGCAAGCCCCACGCAGAGCTGGGCATAGGGCCAGCCGGTCATGGGAAGATAGGCCTCTTCCATCAGAAGGGAGTCCCCGGGAAGTGTAGGGTCCAGGATGTCCACATTGTCACCGGCCAATCGGTTAGCCTCCGCTGCAAGCTGGCCTGTGAGGGGGTCTCCCGGGGGGCCCACCACATAAACATGGATATAGATCTCCTCCTCAGGGGGGAGGGGCTCCCCAGCGGAGGCTCCGTAGAGCGCGGCAGAGAACCATTCCCCGCTCCGGGCTCCCACGGCCCTTCGGGACTCTTCACCCCCGCCGTCGAGAACAATGGTAACCGGAAGTGCGTCAGGCAGACCGTATCTGGCTGAAACGGTTTGCGCTTCGGAGGGGTTCAGCCATACCACCGTGAGACCCACCGGACGGTTCTCAAGGAAACTGCTCAGTGTGGAGAGATCGGGATCGCCTATGTCCACCGCCAGGAAAACTGCGTCTCCCTGCAGTTCCCTCTGCAGATGTTCCAGTTCGGGAAGCTCACGAACGCAGGGAGCGCACCAGGTGGCCCAGAAATTAAGAAGGACCGGCCTTCCGTCTGCTTCCGCCAGCACGCTGTCCAGGGCGGCGATCCCCAGAATAAGTTCGCCCCCTGGCCATACCCTTCGACGGTATGGTGGGAGAGAAGGACCACAGGGACCGGAACAAGGAGAAGAAGGGTAAGGGGGATCCAGAAATGCCTTCTCATCTTCCCGCTCCGTGTGAGATGGCCTTCACGGGACAGGAGGAAATGCACTTTCCGCACCTTATGCACTCGGCACTTGAGGGTTCGAGGTATATGTCGATGCCCATGGGACACACCTTACCGCACTTCCCGCAGCTGACACAGGAATTCGATACCTTCATCCTCACAACGGAGACCCTGCCGAGGATACCCCATGCGGCCCCAAGCGGACACAGGGCCCTGCAGAAGGGTCTTTCCACTGTAACCGCCCATAAAAGAACAAGAACGGCGATGGATGTTTTCCACCAGAACAGAAAGCCCAGTTCGAACTCGATAGACGAGGCAGAGACCAGTGGCCAGCCTGCCAGGGAAGTTCCCGCGGGACAGACGATCTTACAGAACCAGGGGTCGCCGGCCCCCCCGGGAACGGTCCTTAGGAATGCTGGAAGGGACAGTACAAGAATGAACAGCAGCGCGTATTTAGCCGGCCTCAGGGAATCCTGAAAGGAAAGACGGGGAGATGGGATCCTGTAAAGAATGTCCTGCAGAAGCCCGAAGGGGCAGAACCATCCGCAGGCGAATCTGCCGGCAATGAGACCCACAATGGCGATGAATCCAACCACGGCCCCCACTATGAGGGCGTCCGGACGCATGGTGGCAAGCATCCCCCAGAAGTTCGGTGTGGCGAGAATGGACTGAAGGCTGCCAAGGGGACAGGCGAGGACACTTGATGGACAGCTGTAGCAGTGGAGCCCCGGGATCATGGCAACCTTTGACGAGCCTGTGTATATGGTGCCGGAAACCCACCCGGAAAGGTGCAGATTCGTGGCGAGAAGAGCGCCGAACTGCACTGTCCTCCTCAGGAGGTTCTGGTTAATCAGCCTATTCCTATGCATTCCAGACAGATATTCACGGCTTTAAAGAGAATGGCGAAGGGATCGCCAAGGATGTAGCCCGCCACCATTAAGGCGGTGGCCAGAAAAAGCAGGAGATACCTGAAAAAACTGGAGGCGGCGACCAGATTCGAACTGGTGAATGGTGGATTTGCAGTCCACTGCCTTCCCACTTGGCCACGCCGCCTTTCAGGTTCATTGTTCACCGGAGGGCAATCATACAAAACAGAATGCAATAAATCAAGAGCCGTCGGTCCAGTCAAGGCCCACCCAGAAACCCTCTTCCCAGGTCATGTCCCCCAGTGGCGTCTCAATGGTGGGAAGGGCGAACATGCTCAGCCTTCCGAGGTGTTCCTCGTCCCGGATGTTGCCGTCTATACCACCCACCGCAAGGGCAAGGTCGATCACACCGGCGGGTCCCAGTATGTCCAGCACCTGGAAGGCGTCGAAGCCGATCCCCAGATCCAGAACGGCAGTCAGGCCGTCGTCCCCTATGCCGAACTGGCCGGTGAAGAGGCCCTGGGCAACCTGGATAAGTTCCTCGGCGGGGCCCTCTTCGGCATCCATGAAAACATCATAGTCCAGGGAAGTGAGTGTAATGGATATCTTCGGAAGCCGGATTCCCCGGTGTTTGGATTCCTGATCCCAAGGCCGAGATCGAAGTCCATCGGGCATTCTCCCTGGAGCCAGTAGGAGGCGACCGTTGCCGCCTGGGTAACCGAAAGGCTTCCCAGTTCGGATATGTCTATTCCGCAGATGCTGAAGTCACTGGTGTTCTCCACCCTGAAGGTTGCCCTCATGAATGAAAGGGCGTCGGTGATCCCGCATCCGGTCAGAAGAAGGAAAGCCGCAGTAAGTAGAATAGCTGTTTTATTCATGTCCCTCTATCCTCTCAAGTATCTGTTCAGCCGTGGCAGGATCAGCCATGGCGGGGATGTCCTCTATCGGCACCCCCAGAAGATACATGGAAACCTCCCCCGCCATACCGAACGCCTCCGGTGTGCCGACCTCAGCCGCGGCTATCACGAAGGCGGCGGAGATATCCAGGCTCCAGGCATCGCTCCGGGGTACATTATCTCCATGGCTCTCTGAAAGGCATCGTTCAGCAAGCCCCGGGAAAGGAGAAGTTCGATTTCCGAGGACACATCCCCGTAGTAGTCACCTTCGCCTTCATCGATAAGTGTCAGGTCCCGGTTTTCCCCAACGAGATACCAGGCGAAACATAGTCTGCTGTGAAGGGCATCTGAGAAATCACCTCCAGCGTGCCGTCCTCCGGGGAATACTCGCAAAAGGTTTTCGCGGGATTGAAAGAAAGGGGAAAGGGAAGCCACCGGGACACCTTCACGGAGTCCAGGGCAAGGGCGATATCGAATTCCATGGGACCGGTTTCCCTGAAAAGGAGCTCTCCCCCGTCCAGCCCATCAACAGCAATCTGCGGTTGTCCCAGGGCAAGGATAAGCAGGATCACGTGCATGGTCGCCTCCTTCCGGCGGGTATTCCTCCGGAATCTATATAACCGTCGCCGGGGCCGGAGGCAACGGATGCCTTTACCGGTTGATACCGGAAATTGGCATTTTTGTTCCCATGCTTTATATGTTGTGCCCTAAAAACTTACGAGATCTATTTGTCAAATTTACGGATGGCTTTGGGTGGAGCGGGAAACGAGACTCGAACTCGCGACAGCTACCTTGGCAAGGTAGGGCTCTACCAACTGAGCTATTCCCGCTCCGATGAAGCGTGGCCGTATATGCAAAACCGTCATTTATGTGTCAAGGGTAAGGGGCCGGTTGCACCGGGAATGTCGATTCATTATTTATGAAACCCGCGGAATCTCTGTTTTCTCAACCATGAGGGGTCGGTCATTAACAGCAACGCCGTAGACAGAATTCTTCAGAGGGTCTGGGCCTTCATCACCAGGGAAGAATGGGACAAGGCCGAGGAGCTTCTGGACAAGCTCATCGCGGGGAAGCCCTGGGACAAGAAGCTCCTGCTGAACAAGGCCCAGCTCAGGAAACGGATGTGGCTGGCTACCGACCGTGAGGACTACGACCTCCTGAAGGATGCCCTCCACCTCTTCTCCCGCTGCCACCTTCTCACAGGCAATGCAGAGGCGGGGATCAACACCGCCACACTGCTCCTGCTCAGCGGGAACGAGCGGGAAGCCTACAGGAAGGCCGCCGAGGTCTCAGCCCATTGCCGGAACCTGATAATGGAGGGAACCGGTGAGCCCGACGGCTATCTGTCGGCGATCATGGGCGAGGCGAACCTCATCAGGGGCAGGCACGAAGCGGCCCAGAGCTGGTATGAGACCGCATGCTCCCAGAACGAGTCCATTTCCGAGGTTTTCACCGAGAACATGAACCTTCTACTGGACCACACCGTTCCGGAATCCAACACAGTGAAGAAGATACGAAGGGCCCTCAGGGCGTAGTCTCCCTCTCCACGCTCCATGCGTCGGATATCCCGAACTTCTCAGCAGAACCCTCAGGTCCGCGGAATCCTCCGCGGTGGAGAAGGAACCCACCCTTACTTTGTAGTAAGCTCCGGACCGGTCTATGAAAACGGTCTCGCCGGTTACCGCCCCGACACGCTCCCTTAGAGCCTCGGCGGCCTGAAGGGTTCCGCAGGCGGCTATCTGAACGCTCCAGGGGCCGGAGCTGCCGTCCTCCTCCGACGGGGGCCGGTCACCTGCGGGAAATGCTATGGTAGTAACCGGCCCGAAGCCCTCGAAGGGGTCTCCGGAGTAATCCGGCGGATCCGCATAGGGGTCCGGAGGAAGACCCCGGTCTCCGCTGGAGGTACTGGTCCCGCAGGCGGAGGCCAGAAGGATAAGGGCCAGTGGAACAGTTCTCTTAAATGTCATGTGGGTACAACACCTCCGTAAGTGTAAGACCGCAGGGGGGAAGGGATGGCCCCGCGGCGGTCCTGCTTCCCGATCCGAGTATCTCAGTTACCCTTTCAGGCGGTATCCATCCCGCTCCGGAGCGGAAAAGGGTACCGGACCATATTCTAACGACTCCCCGGAGGAATCTGTTAGCGGATATGGTGAACTCCCAGCCATGGCTGTTCTCCATGGCGTCGGCCCCGGTCACCGTCATGTCCCAGGTGGAATTGCCGCTGCCCTCCTTTGAAAACCCCGCCATGTGTTGTTCCCCAGGGAAAGCTCCGCAGCCCTCTTCATCGGAGCCAGCGCCAGGACCGGGAAACCCGGCTGGTATTCATAGAGCCTTCTCAGGGGGTCCGGGGTCCTCCCTATCCTGTATACATAGCTTCTGGACAGGGCATCGAACCTTGCGTGGAAGCCATCGGGCACGGTACTGACGGAAAGACAGTGAACGCTTCGGGGCAGGAGGCCGTTCAGCCCTCCCCTTATTCGGGGGAGCTCTTCATCGCGGATGTCGAGATGGGCCGGCATGGCAAGGGCATGTACCCCGGCATCGGTCCTGCCGGCGCCATGTATCCTGCAGGGTCTTCGGCAGAGCTTTTCAAGGGCGGATTCTATCACTCCCTGAACCGTCGGGAGGCCCGGCTGTACCTGCCATCCGCTGAAGGGGGTACCATCGTACCGGAACCTGAGAAGGATCCTCATCCAAGGCTCCCTGAAAGGGAGAGGATGAAGAAGCACCAGGAGAGCACCGCAACAAAGACCGTCAGGGGCCCCGGAGGTCTCCGGGGGCCGGGGGGTGATCCACCGGCACCAAGGGCGTCGGTAACGGTCATGGTCAGCCGCTCCCTTACCGGCCTTCCCCGGTGGGCCTTCCAGTATTCACCGGCGGCGGAGGCCGCACCGCCGGCGAGGATCATGGTTTCCGAAAGCCTTTCCGCAGGGGTAAAGCCCCGGGCCATCCCCAGCACCGAGGCGATGCCCCCGGGGCCCAGGGAGCCGGCGAAGTAGACACCGGCGGAAAGGGCGCACACCCAGCGAAGTGCTGCCAGGGCCCCGGAGGAGTTCCCGGTGGCCAGGGCCCAGATAAGGAAAAGCACCGGCCCCGGGGAAATGAACAGCAGGTTCCTGAAATACTTGAGGCGAAAGTGAACCAGGGAAGCCAGGGGAAACAGGGCGAAACAGGGAAGAAAGGCCGCGGGACACAGAAAAGCTGAAGCGGGAACCGCCAGGAGAGCGGCGAAGACCATTATGTCAGCCGCCAATTCGATCCTTTCCTTTCTGCGGGGCAAGTTTCTTCTGAACGAGACGGAACTCTATGGGAGGTGCCGACTGGAACTCCAGTTCCTCGCCGGTGATGGGATGAATGAACCCAAGGGTTTCAGCATGGAGCATCTGGTGACCGGCAAGTCGAATGGCGTCGGATACCGTTTCCCGGTTGCCACGGGTGGAGGGGAATCCCCTGGGGTTCATCCCGCCGTACTTCATGTCCGCCACGATGGGGCACCGCTTCATCACCGACATGTGAACCCGTATCTGATGGGTCCTTCCGGTTTCCAGCCTGCATTCTATGAGGGATGCTATGGAATACCTTCTGAGTATCCTGTAGTTCGTCACCGCCCTTCTGCCCCCCTGTATCACCGTCATTTTCTGCCGGTTGGCCGGATCCCGGCCGATTGGGCCGTCTATCCTTCCCTCGGTGGGTGATGGGGCTCCCCAGCAGAGGGCCAGATACCTTCTCTTCACCGTTCGCGCCGCCAGCTGGGCAGCAAGGTGTCTGTGGGTCTCGTCGTCCTTGGCCACCATGATGAGACCGGTTGTGTCCTTGTCCAGCCGGTGGACGATCCCGGGCCTCAGTTCACCGGAAATACCGGACAGGGAGCCCCGGCAGTGATGCAGCAGGGCATTCACTAGCGTACCCCGCCTGGTGCTGGGAGTGGGGTGCACCACGAGGCCGGCGTGCTTGTCTATCACTATCAGATGGCTGTCCTCGTGAACGATGTCCAGGGGAATGTTCTCAGGGGTGAGGTCGATGGGTTCGGGGTCGGGAACGCTCAGGGATACCACCTGGCTCTCCCGGAGCCTGGTTGACGGTTTGGCCGGGGCCTCCCCGTCAACCTTCACATGACCGTTCCTTACCAGTGTGCTGATGTAGCTCCTGCTGAGGCCAAGGTCTTCCTGAAGGGCCAGAAAGCTGTCCAGCCTTATCCCCGATTCGTCCTCCTCCACCTGATACTCAGGAACGCCCAAGCAGTCTATTGCTCCCTGAGAATGAGGTGGTATCCGAACTGTGTTTCCACCACGCCGGACATTCCGCCAACGGGAAGGGCGAAGGCAGCCTCCTCGAAGGGGGGAACCATGGCGCCCCTGCCGAACTCGCCCAGCATTCCGCCGTCCTGTCCCGAGGGACAGTCTGAGTACTCGATGGCCGCCTGTGTGAAGGTGATCTCGCCGGCCTGGATCCTTTCTTCAACACCCTGAATGAGTTCCAGGGCTTCCTCGGGGG